>WOR8_10005403_pt1 | contig 12301 bp, 11 predicted proteins | sample DeeMarSeWOR38_10_FD_19890 | JGI IMG/M metagenome (IMG submission 19890) | reverse complement strand
CGAGTCGGCTGCGTCCGCCCTGTCGGTCACGGTGGTGTCCACCCCGGCGGCCAGGTCGCCGGGCTCTGCCGCCTGGGGAGAACCATAAAGGAACAGCTTGGCGACGGATGGCGGCTCCGACGTGACCTCTGGCGCCCGATAGGTAATTGCGTAATTGTACCCGTACTGGCCCATGACAAAGCGCAGCGTTTCGTCCACTGTGCCCGAAAAACTGAATGACAAGCGTCTGGGCTGCTCGTCCTCTGCATCCGAAGCGTCGGCGGATCTCAGATCGATGATCTCGATGGCAAGCCCTCCGCGCAGTGCTTCAATCACCTGCTCGACGGTTGCCGATCGCGCAGCGATCGAGCTGAGGGAATTTTCGACGACAAGCAATACCGGCCCCTGGGTATCTGCGTCGACCCGGGTGTCTGCGCGACCGCTGGCCGGCGTGACCGAATCATCGCCTGACTCCGCGAGCGTTGCGCCTGCCGGCTCGGTAGCCGGGGATTGCTGTATCGCATCGGGTGTCGCGCCGGGGGATGCCTGCGTCGTATCAGGGCTTCCGGTTCCGGCCTCGCCTTGCGCCGACCGGTCCTGGTACAGGTACGTGAGCACACCCGCAGAAACTCCCAGGCCCGCAACAACTGCGGCCAGGATGAGATACCTGTGTGGACGTGGGGATGATCTGGACATGTTTCACACCCCTTATGGGCTCATCTTCACGTTGATGCCCCGCGACCCCTCGCCGCCTGGCGATGATTTGCAGATATGCCTGATGATACACACAGCCCGATCATCATGTCGGCTGGCACCTGTCGTAGACATCCGCTACCCGCACGATATCGTCTTCCCCAAGATAGCTCCCCGACTGGACTTCAATGATTTCCAGCGGGAGCGTTCCCGGATTCTCGAGACGGTGCATCATGCCAATGGGAATATAGGTCGACTCGTTCTCTGCGAGGATGAAGACATCCTCGCCGCGCGTAACCTTTGCCGTACCGGATACCACGACCCAGTGTTCGGCCCGATGATGATGCATCTGCAGGGAGAGTGCCGCACCCGGCTTAACGGTCAAACGCTTTACCTGGTAACGCGGCCCCATGTCGATACCTTCATAGTCACCCCAGGGCCGGTACACGCGCCGGTGGTACTTGTACTCGTCCCGGTTGCCTTCCTTGAGCTGCGCGACAATCTGTTTGACATCCTGGGCACGATTGCGGTCGACGACCAGCACAGCATCTGTCGTTTCAATCACAATCATGTCCTTGATGCCGACTGCCGCCACGCAGCGGTTTTCCGCGAACACCAGGGTGTCGTGAACGTCGTGCGTCAGCACATCACCGCGCGTCACGTTGCCGCTCTCATCATGTTCCGCAATATCCCACAGCGCCGACCAGGCGCCGACATCCGACCACTCGGCATCCAGTGGCACGACTGCCACACGCGCTGCCTTTTCCATGACCGCGTAATCGATGGAGTCACTTGGACAGTTGCGGAAGGTTTCCTTGCCGAGGCGGCAGAAATCCTGATCACTTTTCCCCGCTGCTGCTGCGGCCTGACAGGCATGGAATATCTCCGGCGCATGTCTGTCGATTTCCTCCAGCCACCGATCGGCGCGCATGGCGAAGATGCCGCTGTTCCAGAGGTAGTCGCCTGCCGCCAGGTAGCCTTGCGCCGTATCCAGATCCGGCTTTTCGATAAATTCGGCAACCTGAAAGCCCGTTGTATCGGGGATGGCGACACCGCGTTTGATATAACCGTATCCCGTCTCCGGATACCGCGGTACGACACCGAAGGTCACGAGGTAGCCGCGCCCGGCGAGTTCAATCCCCTGTTTGACAACCTCCGCGAAGCGCAGCTTGTCAGCGATCATATGATCGGCCGGCATGACGATCATGACGGACTCGGGATCCTCTCGGGCCAGACGCAGGGCGGCGACCGTAAGGGCCGGCGCCGTGTTGCGTCCCTCGGGTTCCAGGATGATCGCCTCGGTCTCCTGTCCGACCCGCTGCATCTGCTCGGCGACCAGGAAACGGTGCTCCTCATTGCAGACAAACAGCGGTTTGCCCGTGGCTATCCCGTTCAGCCGGGTACTGGTTTCCTGGAGCAGACTCCTCTCGCCAAACAATGGCAACAGCGGCTTGGGATAGTGTTCGCGGGAAACCGGCCAGAGACGGCTGCCTGCTCCCCCTGTCAGAATAACCGGATAGACCTTCATGCATCTGCCCTTCGTAGCATTCAACACCCCCCTTGGGGTCCTTGCAGGATCTGGATGTGCCTGAGCGAGACTGCGCTGGTCGGCCCGGTTGCCAGCGAAAGCTCTGTTCAGTCAGCCGGTTGTAGTGATATGGCGACCGAGCGTCGGCGACATTCAGTAAGATCTCATTATAGGGGAAGCGGCTGATGTTGAGGAACTTTCTTGCAGCCGTTTTTTGCGGGGATCCGCCGGGAAGGCCGCCCTGCCCCTGCCAGTCTTCAGACAGGGCGGCCCTTGACGCATGAACTGCGCTACTGCTTCGCAGCCGGCAGCTTGGTGACGATCCGGCCCCGATTGTCCGCGATAACACGCTCACCGATGCCGGTGACATTACGCAAGCCGTCGAGACTCGTGAAAGGGCCATGTTGCTGGCGGTAACGAACGATTGCCGCGGCCTTTTGCGGACCCACGCCCTTCAGTGTGGCCGCGAGTTGTTCGGCATCCGCCGTGTTGATGTCCAGTGGCTCCGCTGTTGCCGGCGCCGCCGCAAAGGTGAGAAGCAAACAGATGAAACAGGCGCGAAGATAGCGCATGGTGACCTCCTTGTCTGTAGTGAATGAGTTAACACTGCTTCCACCGCCTGTCCCGAGTCCCTGGGAGCATACGGTGAACCTAGCTTAGCATGTGCGCTCAGCCGGTCAAGTGGGCAAGATCGGCGTTTATCTGTCTGAGAGCCTCGAGGGGATCCGGGGCCTGTGTCACCGGACGCCCGATCACCAGGTAGTCTGCCCCCCGTTCGATGGCTTCGGCCGGGGTCAGCACGCGACGTTGATCGCCGCGCGCGGCGCCGGCGGGACGTACGCCCGGCGTTACCAGCAGGAAGTCTGTCCCGAGGTTCTGTCTGAGGGAGGTGGTCTCCAGCGGTGAACAGACAACACCGTCGAGTCCCGCTGCCTTTGCCAGGCCCGCCAGCCGGACCACATTGTCGCCCGGCATTCCCTGTAATCCCACCTCCCGGATATCCTCTTCGCCAAGACTGGTGAGGATCGTCACGGCAATCAACAGCGGTCGTGCTTCAGCCCGATCCGCGAGCGCCTCGCGGGCCGCCTCCATCATTTTGCGGCCGCCGAGTGCGTGCACGTTGAGCATCCAGACGCCGAGGTTTGCGGCCGCCGCGCACGCCCGGGCGACGGTATTGGGAATATCATGGAACTTCAGGTCCAGAAATACCTTGAACCCGCGACTGACCAGCCGGCTGACAAGCGCGGGGCCCGCTCGGGTGAAGAGTTCCTTGCCAACCTTGATTCGGCACAGAGTCGGATCGAGTCGGTCAACCAGATGCTCCGCGGCGGCCGCATCCGAAAAATCCAGCGCCACGATAACGCGTGGGTTGTCAGTCGCTGTGCTCACTTCCCCACCTGCCTCGTCACGAACCCCTGAGTCCAACCGCCCGCCAGTATGCGTTCAACGTGATAATAACAGCTGCTGATAAACTAAGCTGTGTGCCTGCGTGTTTTTAGCCACGGGATCCACGGAAGGACAGGGTAAGAAGACATCTGGGTGTTCTTTCTTTCTGTGTTTTTCCATGGATTCCGTGGCCATAACATCGGTCATCATCAGACAGAAAAAACACCCGACTCTGAGTTAGTCGCGGCTTCCCGTACCGGTTTCACCAGTCCCCAGGCCTTGCAGCCCGGGCACCGCCAGTGCACGGCCTGCCCCTCGAAGCCGCAGCGTTGGCATCGATATGTGGCCTGCAATTCAAGCAGGCGGGTGACAGCGTCTTTCAGGATCGGATACGCCCTGTCCTCACCGTCGCGTCCACCGCGGGGGATCAAATCGAGCAGCTTCGCGATGCCGCCGAGAGAAGGACGGGCGGGCAGCCGGCTCCCCAGGAACTCGAGCGCAGCCGCGTGATTGTCTTCCTCACTCACGAGATCTGCAAGTGCAAGCAGTACCGCTGTACCCTGGTACGCTGCGTCTGCCTGTTTGAGGAAACCGCTTATCGAAGGCGGGGCGCCGAGCGCGTTATAACATTCGCGCAACGGTCCAAGAACAGCCGGGATATACTCAATGTCCTGTTCGACGACCCGCTGGTATGCAGCGGCGGCGGCTCGCGGATCGCCATCCGCCAGCGCGACGCGTCCAGACAGCATGCTGGCACGCACACAGGCCGAATCGTATCGCTCTGCCCTTTCGATCCAGATGCGTGCTGCAGGCAGATCCTGTCTGGCGAGGGTTTCTTCCGCGAGTTCACAGCAGAAATGTGCGCACAACGTCCTGGTGTCCTGCGCGTTGGCTTCCCGCAGTTGATCAGCGGTGGCGATCGCCTTATGCCAGTCTCTTTCCTGCTGATATATTTCCAGCAGATACCCCAGTTCATCCGTATGATCAGATGTGGTCGCAACCAGTCTTACCAGCAGTTCCTCGGCTCGATCGAGCAGACCGGCGCGCATATAGTCTCTGGCAAGCTCGCGCAGTGCCGACGCGCGCTGACCGGCACTCAACTGCGGCTGACTGACGAGGTTTGCGTGAACTCTGATGGCCCGGTCGATTTCGCCGCGACGGCGAAACAATCCGCCGAGCGCAAGGTGGGTCTCGACCGTGTCGGTATCGACCTCCAGTGCCTGGATGAACGCATCGACCGCCTTGTCCGGCTCCTCGTTGACGAGGAAGTTAAGCCCCTGGATATAGCCAGGACGGTAGCGGGAGGCAGCAGGCTCGGCGCGATGGGCATAATGCCTTTTTGCGACTCCCCAGCCGGATAAGGCCGCGACCGGCAGAAGTAAGCAGATCACCTCGTACATGGTCAGATTGTCTTCGGCTCAGGCTCAGACGCGAGCCAGGGCTCCAGGGCTGACCCGCCCGCAGGGGACTCGGAGCTTAGTCGCGTCAGGAGGGACATGCCAGACCGCCTCCTGTGTGACAGACAGTGCAGGGAAGCGCGCGGCTCGACACCCCAGGGGCGGGGTACAGCTGGTCTGTCAATAACGAGCCGCTGTTCGAAATCAGTTACTCGCCGCAAGTTCCCTTTCACGTCCCACTTTCACCCGTTCGCGCAACTCCTTGCCGGGTTTGAAGTGGGGAACGTGCTTGGCAGACAGCACCACAGTGTCACCTGTCTTTGGATTGCGGCCGACCCGTGGTGGACGGTAATGCAGCGAAAAACTGCCAAACCCGCGAATTTCAATTCGCTGGCCGGTTGCCAGAGCCTGACTCATCTGCTCCAGGAGACTCTTGACGGCAAGTTCCACGTCCTTGTAGTTAAGGTGACTGTTTTTGCTTGCAAGAATTTCAATCAGTTCAGACTTTGTCATTATCCCGTTCCTGATCGGGCGGGGTGCCCCGTGCAGCCCCGCAGCACTGTTCAGACATAGATTTGGATGATGTCCGCTCCCTGGTCAGTCTTCCTTGCTTTCCATCTGTTCCTTGAGAAGATCGCCCAGCGTGGTTCCGACGCTACCCGCACTCCGTGCATAGTCCTGCATGGCTTCCACCTCTTCGCCGAGTTCCTTGGCCTTTACCGAGAGACTGATCGTGCGGTTCTTCCGGTCGACGCCCATGAATTTGGCTTCAACTTCGTCTCCGGGTGACAGGACTGTCCGCGCATCTTCCACCCGATCACGGGCAAGCTCCGATGCGCGCAGTACACCTTCCACACCCTCGCCGAGGTCAATCACTGCCGCTTTGGCATCAACCTCCTTGACCGTGCCGGTTACGATAGTGCCCTTCTCATGTTCGGCAACATAATTGGAGAACGGGTCTCTGTCCAGCTGTTTGATGCCGAGTGAAATTCTTTCCCGTTCGGGGTCGACCGCGAGCACCACGGCCTCCAGCTCTTCACCCTTCTTGTAGTTGCGAACAGCCTCCTCGCCCGGCAGGTTCCAGGAGATGTCCGACAGGTGAATGAGGCCGTCGATGCCACCGTCCAGACCAATGAAGATACCAAAATCCGTGATCGACTTGATGGTGCCCGCGACACGCTCGCCCTTCTTGTGCAGCACCGCAAATTCTTCCCAGGGATTGGCATGGCACTGCTTCATGCCCAGTGATATCCGGCGCCGTTCCTCGTCGATATCCAGGACTATGACCTCGACTTCCTGCCCGATATGCACCATCTTGGCGGGATTGACGTTCTTGTTGGTCCAGTCCATTTCGGAGACGTGGACCAGGCCTTCCACGCCTTCTTCGATTTCCACAAAGCAGCCGTAATCGGCGATATTGGTCACCACACCAAACAGACGTGTACTCTCCGGATAACGCCGCGCGAGATCCACCCAGGGATCCTGCCCGAGCTGTTTGAGACCCAGCGAGACGCGATTGCGCTCGCGGTCAAACTTCAGCACCTTGACATCGATTTCATCACCGACGTTGACAATCTCGGACGGATGCTTGACCCGCTTCCATGCCATGTCGGTAATGTGCAGCAGGCCATCGATGCCGCCGAGATCGACAAACACGCCATAGTCCGTGAGATTCTTGACCACACCCTTGACGATCATGCCTTCCTGCAGATTGTCCAGCAGTGCCTCACGTTCGGCGCTGTATTCGGACTCCACGACGGCACGGCGCGAGACAACCACGTTGTTTCGTTTCTGGTCGAGCTTGATGACCTTGAACTCCAGCTCTTTGCCTTCCAGATAGGCTGTGTCACGCACCGGCCGTACATCGACAAGCGAGCCCGGAAGGAAGGCACGTATGCCATTTACATCGACGGTAAACCCGCCCTTCACCTTGCCATTGATGATACCGGTAACGGCCGCACTTTCCTCAAATGCCTTCTCGAGAATGGTCCAGGCGCGTGCGCGCTTGGCCTTTTCCCGTGACAGCCGGGTTTCCCCAAAGCCGTCTTCGACGGCATCCAGCGTGACTTCAATTTCTTCGCCGACATGCACCTCAACCTCGCCCAGCTCGTTGTAGAACTGATCGATGGGGATCACGCCCTCTGACTTGAGGCCTGCATTGACCACCACGACATCCGGCCGGATATCGACCACCGTGCCGGTAACGATGGCCCCGGGCTGCATCTGCTTGTCTAATAGACTCTGTTCAAACAGTTCGGCAAAGCTTTCGCTCATGAGTCACTCAATCCTCGCGTTGCCCTCTGCGGGCCACGCCGTGCTGTTGTCAGCCACAGTGTGGCGACAGGTTGTTTAATAACAAAGCCCGCAGGAAAATGCCGCGGGCACCCGAAAAATCAACATTATACGCGTATCGCGGCAGGATTACACAAGGTGCGCTGCGCGGATAATTTCCCGCACCCGGGCTATGCTGCTCGGGATATCGAGCTGGGACGTATCGATTACGATGGCATCCCCCGCCGGCCGCATCGGCGCAGTCGCCCGGCCGGCGTCCCGCCTGTCCCGTTCTTCGATTTCCTTTTCGACGGCGGGGAGTTTAGCATCTATTCCTTTTTCTTTCAACTGCTTATATCGTCTCCTCGCCCGTTCCTCGACACTCGCAGTCAGAAAGATCTTGACCGGGGCATCGGCGAAAACCACCGTGCCCATGTCACGACCGTCCGCGACCAGACCGGGGGCGCGACGGAACGCGCGCTGTCGCTCGAGCAGCGACGCGCGCACCTCGGCGAGTGCGGCAATCTGCGAGGCCGCATTGCCCACCGCTTCCGTGCGAATCTCGCGTCCCACGTCCGCACCGTCCAGCAGAACGGTGTCGCCGCCCTCGACGGGAAAAACCACATCGAGATTACCGGCCAGGGCTGTCAGGCCGGCCAGATCGTTCAGATCCATGCCGCGCTTGAGAGCCGCCAGTGCCAGCAGCCGGTAGACCGCGCCGCTGTCCAGGAAATGCCAGCCAAGCTCGCGTGCGATCGCGTGACTGACCGTCCCCTTGCCCGCTCCGCCCGGTCCGTCAATAGTGATGACGGGCACGCTGTTCATGTCGCGGCAATCCCCAGACCGGCGTGCCGGGCCAGCGTTACGAAACCGGGGAAGGACGTGTTGACGTTGGCACAATCGCGGATCGTGACGGGCCCGTCGGCCACCAGCGCCGCCATCGCGAAGGCCATCGCAATCCGATGGTCGCCGTGGCTGTCCACCGCGCCGCCGCTTATCTTCCCGCCCTCGATGATCATCCCGTCAGGCGTGGGCCTGGCATCGACACCGAGTGCCTGCAGGCCGTCTGCCATGACCTGTATCCGGTCACTCTCCTTGACACGCAGCTCTTCGGCACCCGTGAGCACCGTGCGGCCGGCCGCATTGGCTGCGGCAATGAACAGCGCCGGAAACTCATCGATCGCGAAGGGGACGCGGTGAGCGGGAATCTCGATACCCTTGAGTTGCGCCTGGCGGACGCGGATATCCGCGACTGGCTCACCACCGACCTGGCGGGCATGTTCCAGTTCGATATCCGCGCCCATCGACCGCAGGATATCCAGCACGCCGGTCCGGGTCGGGTTGATGCCCACGTGCGTCAGCAGCAGTTCCGAGCCGGCCGCAATGCTCGCACCTACGAGGAAGAACGCGGCGGAGGAGATATCCGCGGGTACCTCGATCTGCACACCGTCGAGACGCCCACCCCCCGTGAGACAGATTCGGTTCCCGCTGACACCGACGGCATATCCCATCCCGGTCAGCATGCGTTCCGTGTGATCGCGGGTTGGCGCCGGCTCGACCACACAGGTCTGTCCCTCGGCGTACAGGCCTGCGAGCAGGATGCTGGACTTGACCTGCGCACTGGCGACCGGCATCGCATACTCGATGCCCCTCAGCGCATGGCCGCCCTGGATCTTCAAGGGTGCCGTACCGTCGGCACTGCTCTCGATGACTGCGCCCATTGCGCTGAGCGGTTTGATCACCCGGCCCATGGGGCGGCGCGACAATGAGCTGTCACCAACGAGTATACTGTCGAATCGCTGCCCGGCCAGCAGGCCTGTGAGCAGTCGCATGGATGTGCCGGAGTTGCCGAGATTCAGTGGCGCAGATGGCGCCTGCAGGCCGCGCAGGCCCATACCCTCGATGGAAACGCTGCCGCCTGACGGACCTTCAATGCGCACGCCCATGGCACGAAATGCCATCAGTGTGGCCAGGCTGTCCTCGCCCTCCAGAAAGCCTGTAATGCGCGTGCGGCCCTCGGCCAGCGAACCGAGCATGATGGAACGGTGCGATATGGATTTGTCGCCGGGCACGCGCAGGCGGCCCTGAAGCCTGCCGCCCGGCTGAATATGAAAGGTAAGCTGTTCCCTTTCAGTGTGTCCCATCGGTGTATCGGTCTCGTGCGGTTTTCGCGCGGGTGAAGACATCCAGTAAGGTATCCCCGTCCCCGGCTCGTATGGCCGTGACCAGCCGGGCAATATCCTCGTTGAAGCCGTCGACGATATCGAGAATGGCGTCACGATTGGCCAGACAGATATCCCGCCACATCACCGGATCACTGCCCGCGATGCGGCTGAAATCGCGGAAGCCGCCCGCGGCGAAGCGGAAGATTTCATCGTGATCTCCCAGGCGCGCCAGGCTGTCCACAACCGCATAGGCCAGCAGGTGGGGCAAGTGACTGGTGGCTGCCAGCACCCGATCGTGATGGGTGACATCCATCATCTGCACCGCAGCACCCGCGGTCAGCCACATCTGTCGAACGCGTTCCGTCGCGTCGGGGTCTGTCTCCGGCAGTGGCGTCAGAATCACCTGGCGGCCCTCGAACAGGGAAGCGAAGGAGGCAGCGACGCCACTCTTCTCGGTTCCCGCGATGGGGTGGCCCGGCACGAACCGGCCGGGTACGTCTCCGAATGCCGCCCTGGCGGCCGCGACAACCGAGCCCTTGGCGCTGCCAACGTCGGTGACGACGGCATCCGCGGCGAGTTGCCCGCGAATCTGGCGGAGCACGGCTTCCATGGCCCCCAGCGGCACGGCCATCAGGATCATGTCGGCACCCGCGACCGCGCGCGCAGGATCGGTTTCAAAGCGATCAATGACACCGAGATCCACGGCTTCCTGCAGATGCTCGCGGCGGCGACTGCTGCCCACTACCTCCTGGCAATAGCCCTTCTGCCGCAAGGCGCGCGCCAGCGAGCCACCGATCAGACCGACACCGATGATGCAAAGCCGGCGGATCATGCCAGCACCTTGTCCAGTGCGGCAATGGCGCGCCGGTTCTCCATCTCCGTGCCGATGGTAATGCGCAAATGCTCGGGAAGCCCGTAGCCACCGATGGGGCGGGTGATGACACCTTGCTTCAGCAGCGCTTCGTAGACAGACTTCGCGGGCCGGCCAACATCGACGCTGAGGAAATTACCGACCGAGGGGATATATCCGATACCGCGCTCATCCAGCGCCCTGCGCCAGAGCTGCATGCCCGCGCGATTGAGGGACACGGATGCCTGAATGTGAGCCTGATCCTCGAGGGCCGCGGCCGCCGCGGCCTGGGCCACGGCATTGACGTTGAAGGGCTGGCGCACCCGGTTGAGGAGATCTGCGACCTCGGGCCGGGAGACCGAATAGCCTACCCGCAACGCCGCCAGCCCGTAGGCCTTGGAAAAGGTGCGGGTGACCACGAGGTTGGGAAATTCGTTCAGCCACAGCAGCGAATTCGGGTAATCGGCTGCTTCGACATAGTCGAAATAGGCCTCGTCGATGACCACGATTGCCGAGCGGGGGATCTGCGCCAGAAACCGGTGCAGTGCCGGGGCATCGACCCAGGTGCCGGTGGGATTATTGGGATTCGCGATAAACACGACGCCTGTCGCGGTATCGGTGAGGCGCGCCATTGCCTCGAGGTCATGTCCGTAGGGCATAGTCGAAGCGGGGTCCAGCGCCTGGGCCACGCGGGCCTGCGCGCCAACCGCCTGCGTCACGATGGGGTACACGGCAAAGGCGTGGCGCGAGAACACCGCATGGCGCCGGGGCGACAGAAATACCCGGGCAATCAGTTCCAGCACATCGTTTGAGCCATTGCCCAGGGTGATCATGGCGGCCGGCACGCCATGCCGCTGGCCCAACGCCTTTTTCAGTTCAAAACCATTGCCGTCCGGATAGCGCGCGGGTTCGTCCAGCGCCGCAAGCGCCGCCGCCCGAGCCTTGGCACCTGCGCCCAGCGGGTTTTCATTGGAGGCCAGTTTGATGGCATCCCGAATCCCGTATTCCCGGTAAAGCTCACTCAGGGGTTTGCCCGGTTCATAGGGCTGTAATCCCTGAACACCCTGCGTTGCCAGGGCCAATGCAGACCACGCTTCACCCATGGATGCCTGCGCTCCCCTTCAGTGTCCCGGAACGGAAATGGTCATCACAGAATCGCCTTCGGGTAGGAGCCCAGCACCCTCAGCAGGCTGGTCACGGATTCGAGCTCCGCAAGCGCGGTGCGCACGCCCGGATCATCGCGGTGACCCTCGAAGTCGACGAAGAAGACGTAATCCCACATGCCCCGGCGTGAAGGGCGAGACTCGATCCGGGTCATGCTGATGCCGTGGCGCACGAGGGGCTCCAGCAGACGATACAGCGCCCCCGGCTTGTTGTGTACAGACACCAGCAGGGAGGTCTTGTCTTCGCCGCTGCGGCCGGATGAGTGCTCCCCGATAATGAGAAAACGCGTGGTATTGCCCGGCTCGTCTTCGATATTACTGGCGAGACGCTGCAGGCCATAACGCTCGGCAGCGGCCTCGCTGGCAATCGCCGCCGCGCCTTCGACGTCAGCGGCGAGCCTTGCCGCTTCGGCATTGCTGCTGAACGCCACCAGTCGCACTCCGGTCAGATGGCTCTCCAGCCACTCGCGGCACTGGGCAAGGGCCTGGTGGTGGGCATAGACCTCGCGAATGCCCGCCAGGGAGTCCGCTTTGCCGAGCAGGTGGAGTTCCACACGCAATTCCACCTCTCCGCAGATGCTCAGCGGCGAGCGCAGAAACATATCCAGCGTGTAATTGACAACGCCTTCGGTGGAATTTTCAACCGGAACGACCCCATAGTGTGCCTTACCCGACTCAACCTCGCGGAAGACGACATCGATCGCAGGGAGGGCAAGCGTGTTGACCGAGTGGCCGAAATGTTTCAGGGCCGCTGCCTGGGTAAACGTGCCTTCGGGACCAAGATAGGCAACCGTCAAGGGTTGTTCGAGCGCCAGGCATGCCGATATGATCTCGCGGAACAGACGCACCATCTCGCTGTCACTGAGCGG
>WOR8_10009279_pt1 | contig 12302 bp, 12 predicted proteins | sample DeeMarSeWOR38_10_FD_19890 | JGI IMG/M metagenome (IMG submission 19890) | reverse complement strand
GCAGATGCCGCCAGGTCGCTTCGATGCCGTGATAGTCAAAGGTCCCGGCCGCGTTGCGCCTCACCTTGAAATCCTTGCCGAAGCGATACAGGGGGGCGGATTTTTCAGCGGCTTTATCTTTTACCACAGACAGGGCTTTGGGTTGCCGGATACCGGTTATGACCGGCGTTCGGTTTTTGATAATCCCGGCCTTCTCGCCGCTGATCTGCTCCAGGGTGTTGCCCAGATAGTCGCGATGCTCCAGGGAAATGTTGGTGATAATCGAAACCTTGGGACGAATGATGTTGGTGGCATCCAACCGGCCGCCCATGCCGGTTTCAATTACCGCCCAATCCACCTTCTGGTTGGCAAATTCATGAAATGCCATAACCGTCGCAAATTCGAAAAAAGTGGGCTCACGATCGCCGTGATGGGCCTTCTTGATGGTGTGATAGGATGCCATCACGTTCTTATTTGATATGGGCCGGCTGTTGATCTGGATACGCTCGTTGAAACGGACCAGATGCGGCGAGGTGTAAAGTCCGGTTTTATAGCCCGCCTGGTGAAGGATCGACGCCAGGGATGAGGCCACCGAGCCTTTGCCGTTGGTGCCGGCCACATGGATACAGGCATAGGTGTTCTGGGGATTGCCCAGAACGGATAAAATTTTTCGGATGGTTGACAGACCCAGCTTGATGCCGAACCTGCGCAGGCCGTACATGCTGTTTAAGCAGCTTTGATAAGTGTTTGCAGATGCCATATCCATTAAAAAAACCCGGCAATTTTGAAAATTTTACCGGGTTTTTCCTCTAACTTGAATTATTCTTATCTTCTTTGTCTGGCTTTACTGGCTGCAATGCGTTCGCGCCGCAGCGCTTCGCGCTGTTTGCGACGGCGGAACTCGCTTGGCTTTTCATAGCTCTTTTTTAATTTCAAGCGCTTGAAAAGGCCATCATTTTGAATCTTCTTTTTCAAAATGCGCATTGCTTTTTCAATATCATTGTCAATGACCCTGACTTCTATATCCTTCAAATACCTCGCCCCCTTCTTGCCATCGGAAAATAGTGCAATGCGTATTATGTCCGATGGTTAATCTTCACTATACTCGTAAATCAAATCTAATAACGAATATTTGAATGAATAGCAAGAGAAAATTAAGCTGAAACGGAATTTTTATGCGATTATTCCCTTGACACCCATTCTGCATTCAGCGATACTTTGCCGTCAAAAAATACACCAATTGAACTAAAGTTCAATTGGCAGTTATTGGTTATCCGTTATTTGTTAATAGATAATAAGGAATGAAATCCTTTTGTAAATATACCTCAACAGAAAACATTATTTTACGATATGCTGTTGCAGGTGGTTGATCACCCAAGTTTCGAAAAGCGGAATTTTTTAAAACAGCCCTGTATCCGACCGATCATCAAATTATTTAATCAGGTTTTCATGGAATTCAAATACCAATTAACAAATAACTATTAACGCCTGATTGAGCGCTTTAAGCTCAATTGGGGCAACAAAGGAGGATTGCAAATGCGTTTGATCTTATTAGGCGGCCCTGGAGCAGGCAAAGGAACCCAAGCGAATTACATAAAGGACAAGTTTCAAATCCCACAGATTTCAACCGGGGACATGCTGCGCGCGGCGGTCAAGGCCGGATCAGAACTGGGGCTTAAAGCCAAAGGCTTCATGGATTCCGGTGGCCTGGTACCCGATGACGTGATCATCGGGCTTGTCAAAGAACGTATCCAGGAACCTGATTGTGAAAAAGGCTTTTTGTTTGACGGCTTTCCGCGCACCATACCCCAGGCCGATGCCATGAAGGATGCCGGGGTTCCCATCGATGCGGTGGTGGATATCGATGTGCCGGATGCAGAGATCATCAAACGCATGAGCGGGCGCCGGGTTCACCTCGCCAGCGGCCGCACCTACCATGTCGTTTTCAATCCGCCCAAGGTGGAAGGCAAAGATGATGAAACCGGAGAGGATCTCATCCAGCGCGACGACGACAAGGAAGAGACAGTTCGCAAGCGCCTGGACGTTTATCATGCCCAGACCGAACCGCTGATAGATTACTACAAAAATTGGGAAAGTTCCGGCGCAGCGGGCGCACCCCGCTACATTCGCATCGAAGGCGTGGGCAAAGTAAATGAAATTCGCGATCAGATCTATGCCGAGCTCGGCAAGCTGAGCTAAACAGCGCACAACAACTTCCAAGAAATCAAAAGGCCCTATCAGTTGCCTGATAGGGCCTTTTGATTCTGACGCGTCATTCCGGGCTTGACCCGGAATCCAGGGCTTCGTCTATCTCTTGAGATACTGGATGCCGGATCAAGTCCGGCATGACTGGGGGAAATAGGCGCTTTTCGGAATTGCAGCATAGTCTGGCAGGCAGGTAAACACATATCCTTTATTGGCATTACCAGATGGTCTCCTGTGCGGCATGACAGGAAAAAAATTCTGGCTGTTCAACTATTTCTGGTTCAACAGTTCCCTTACGAACCCAAGCGCTTCATCCCGCGAGTAGGATTCTTTTGTCAGCCGTTGCTCTTCCACCTGCGTCAGGATATGTCTGAATTGCTTTGAGGGCTTCATCCCGAACTCATCGATTAGATCCTGGCCGCTGATCGGGGGCGGCAGCGAGGCCCGCGGCCGCAGCACGGTATAATATTGCCCGATGAGCGGGTGGATGAATTCTTCAAATTGCCGACTTTGGGCCGGGTTTGAGTCATTTTGTGCTGTGTATGTTGCCAGGGCATGAATCAGCACATCAGGGGTCATGCCGCGGCATAACAGGAATAAGCGGATAAATCCCTTGCCCAGGTCTTCATTGTTTCGATAATCCCGGAACAGCACATACGGCCTGAAATGATGCGCAACGATAAAAGCGATGCTGTCGGCTTGACGCCTGGAAAATCTGAGGCGGTTGCAGATCTTTTGTGCCATGGCCGCGCTGTCGTCTGCCAGGGCGGAACAATTGCTTTGGAGGCCCTTAACGGGCGTTTGGGTTGTTGATCCAAGGCCGAGGTCATGGAACAACAGGGACCATTTCAGAAGCACGGACCGGCTGCCGTCAGCATCCTTGAAGGGCAGACCGGTGGTTCGCCTGAAATCGCCGTCCGGGTCTAACAGCTTCTCAAGCTGATCATATGCATCGAGGGTTTGCGCAAATACCGTGCGGGGGTCATCCGGATACAGCCGGAGCTGATCGAGTCCTGCTAATTCGGGGAAAATGCCAAACAGGAGCCCGCTTTTAGCCATCTGGGACAGATGCACATGGGACCTGGCACTGTGCAGAATTTTAAAAAGTTCTTCCCGGATCCGTTCCCCGGCTGTTTGCCGGATGAAACCGGCGTCTGCGGCAATGGCCGTCGCGGTATCGGCGTCAATGCTAAAATCAAGCACGGACGCCATGCGGTAGGCACGAATCAGCCGCAGCGGGTCACGGCGGAAAACTTCCCGGGAAACCATGCGCACCGTCCCGGCTTTTAGATCTTTTTGCCCGCCCAACGGATCAATCAGGCTGCCGGTGGCGACTTCCATGGCCATTGCGTTGATCGTGAAGTCACGATTGGCAAGATCGCTGAAGATATCGTCTCCGCTGATCGGCGTGATGTCGAAAAAGTGATCCCGGGTGACAACCCGGGTCATCTTATAGCCGAGTTTGCCGAGTTCAACAACATGTCCGGAGGTCTTGCCGGCCAGGCGCCGGGCGAACAATTCGGTATCATGGCCGACGGCCAGGTCGTAATCGAGCGGCTTTCGGCCGCACAGCAGATCGCGAACGGATCCGCCGACAACATAAACGTCTGTTTTTTCAGGAAAGATATTTGTCGAAATGGGCAGCTGCATTTGTCTAAATCATTCAGATGGTTTTCGGCAAAATTCAGTTAAACGTCAAAAAACAACCGAAAGCGCTTGACAGGATGAATATTATGATATATTTATAAATCTTACATGGTTAAAGGCATGTGGAACCCGCCAGAGCGAGAGGATATCTTTTCTTCTAATATATTTCACTTAACATTCAATTTCCTCCTAAACAACCGGCATGGATCCAATCAGTAATTCACCTGTGTAAGGAAACTTTATACGTATACGGATACGTTTACAATGCCTTTTCTGTTTAGCCGGTCTAGTATATAGGGTCGCACGTTTATATTCGGATGCAAGCAAAGGGCTAAACTTTTAAATACCGGTGGAATAACGTTGGGGGGATATCTCTGCTTACGCTCATGAAGGTAAGTTTTATTAACGATTTCAAGGAGTAAATTGGATTAGATCTTATCGATGAAAAAAAGTAAGGGGAATAATTTGATGAACATAGCTGAACTCAAAGAAAAAAAAATCAGCGAACTGACCCAAATGGCCAAACAGCTGAAGATTGAGGGCGCGGCGGGGATGCGCAAGCAGGAATTGATGTTTGCCCTGCTGCAGACACAGATTGAGAAAAATGGCCTTATTTTCGGCGAAGGAACCCTGGAAATCCTGCCGGATGGATTTGGTTTTCTGCGATCACCGGACTCTAACTATCTGCCGGGGCCTGATGACATCTATGTGTCGCCGTCTCAAATTCGGCGTTTCAATTTAAGGACCGGTGACACGATCTCCGGCCAGATCCGCCAGCCCAAAGAGTCGGAAAGATATTTCGCCCTTTTGAAAGTCGAAGCCGTCAACTATGAAGATCCCGAAGTGACCCGGGACAAAATTCTGTTCGACAATCTAACTCCCCTTTATCCCGAACGCAAAATTAGTCTTGAAACCGATCCCGAGAATTTTTCCACCCGTATCATGGATTTGATGATTCCCATTGGGTTTGGTCAGAGGGGGTTGATCGTGTCCCCGCCGCGCTCGGGTAAAACCATGCTGCTGCAATATATCGCCAATGCCATTATTGCGAGCCACAAAGATGTGGTGCCGTTTGTGTTGTTGATCGACGAACGGCCCGAGGAAGTAACCGACATGCAGCGCACGGTCAAGGCCGAGGTCATCAGTTCTACCTTCGACGAACCTGCCGAGCGGCATGTTCAGGTTGCCGAGATGGTCATTGAAAAGGCCAAACGGCTGGTAGAACATAAAAAGGATGTGGTTATCCTTTTAGACAGTATTACCCGGCTGGCAAGGGCGTACAACTCGGTGGTCCCGCCCAGCGGGAAAATCCTGTCCGGTGGCGTGGATTCCAATGCGTTGCAGCGTCCCAAACGGTTTTTTGGTGCTGCCCGAAACATCGAGGAAGGGGGCAGTCTGACGATTATTGCCACCGCCCTGGTGGATACCGGCAGTCGCATGGATGAGGTCATCTTCGAAGAGTTCAAAGGCACCGGCAATGCCGAGATTCAACTGGATCGGCGTCTGGCAGACAAACGCATATTTCCGTCATTTGACATCAAACGATCAGGCACCCGCAAAGAAGAGCTGCTTCTGGATGAAGGCACCCTCAATCGGGTATGGATTCTGCGCAAGCTGCTGACCACCCTCAATACGGTCGACAGCATGGAATTTTTGCTTGAGAAAATGAGCGGGACCAAGGACAACGAAAAATTCCTTAAATCGATGAACGCCTGACGCCATAGCGCTTGACATATTAATTTGAGTGCTTTATAGGAAGCACAACTTTTACGATATCATTATAATTGAAAAATGCGACACCAGTCCGCCTCAGGCGGATTCGTCGTTCGTCATTCCAACACAGGGGGTTGCAAGAAACATGAAAAACGGAATTCATCCCGATTACGCTGAAACGAGCATACGATGTGCCTGCGGCAGTGAGATTCAGGTCGGTTCAACCCGATCCGATATCCGTGTGGAGATATGCTCCCAATGCCATCCTTTTTTTACCGGCAAACAAAAACTGGTCGACACTGCGGGTCGAATCGAGCGCTTCCGCAAAAAATACGAGAAATTTCAGAATCAAGAAAAACCCACTTAGTTACACCCGCCTGTCAAGTCGCTTTGCAACAAGCCGTAAGGCTTCAAGGCTGGACCTGATACGGGATGCCGTTAGCTTCATCACGGGCCCGGGTCAGGTCCGCCGGCTCGACTCCATTCCAGAACCAAAAATTCAGAAACGGTAAAAACGATATGCAATCACTGGCATCCGAATGGTGTCAACCATCTGGTTGCTGGATAAAAATACTCACGGTATTCGAAAAATGTTTGATAAATTAGTAGGTGTTGAAGAACGTTTCATCAACGTTGAAAAGCATCTGGCAGATCCGGCGATTGTCCGGGATCGGGAAGCATACCAGAAGTATGTCCGTGAACATGGCGAACTGAACAAGATCGTCACGACCTTTCGGCGCTATAAACGGATGCTAAACGATCTTGAAGATAGCCGGGAACTGCTCAAAGATACGGATCCAGAGATCAAAGATCTGGCTCGTGATGAAATTCATAAGCTGAACATCGAGAGGGAGCAAATCGAAGACGAGCTCAAAGCCCTGTTGCTGCCCAAAGATCCCAATGACGAAAAAAATGTTATTGTCGAGATACGAGCCGGCACCGGCGGCGAAGAGGCGGCCCTGTTTGCCGGCGATCTTTTCAGGATGTATAGCCGCTATGCCGAGAACCGGAACTGGAAGGTGGATATCATCACCCATCATCCTACCGGTGTGGGCGGTTTGAAAGAAATCATCGCCATGATCCATGGCAAGGGTGCCTACAGCGTGTTTAAGTACGAAAGCGGCACCCATCGGGTGCAGCGCGTGCCGACCACCGAGACCCAGGGACGCATCCACACCTCTGCGGTCACCGTCGCTGTCCTGCCAGAGGCTGAAGAAGTCGATGTTGACATCGATCCATCCGAACTCAAAGTGGACGTGTACCGATCCACCGGCCCGGGGGGGCAGAGCGTCAATACCACGGATTCAGCCGTGCGCATCACCCACCTTCCCACAGGTCTCGTGGTGACCGGCTGCTGGATCAGATGATCATGGAACAAACCGAAAAGCGCTCCGAGGAAAGAAAAAGCCAGGTGGGCACCGGTGATCGCAGCGGCCGAATCAGGACCTACAACTTTCCCCAGGGCAGGGTCACCGATCATCGGATCAACCTGACACTTTATAAGCTGGAACAGATTCTACAGGGCAATATTGAAGAATTGATCGAAAATCTGGCAACCTACTATCAGGCGCAGGCGCTTCAAAATAGCAAATAAGCCTTAGATCACAAATTATCGAGAGCGAATCGTTTCCGGCTGTCAGGCGGCAAAGACAAGAATTCATCGGTCATCTGTCCTCTGTCCTTTGTATTCTGTCCTCTTGCAGATGACGTGCAAAACCACAAAACTTATACAAGAAGCCGTTGATGCCAGAAAATAAGTCCGATATACGCGTTGACAATCAATGGACCATCATCAAGCTCCTGCGCTGGGCCGCACCTTATTTAAAGCGCCACGATATCGACAGTCCCAGGGCAACGGGAGAGATACTGCTTGCCCATGCGCTGCAATGTGAGCGAATCGATCTGTATCTGAACTATGATCGGCCGCTGAATGGCGACGAGCTGCAAGCCTTTAAATCTCTCATCCAACGTCGCATCCGGCGAGAGCCGGTTGCTTATATCCTGGGGATAAAAGAATTCTGGTCCCTTGATTTCGAAGTTACCAGAGATGTGCTCATACCAAGGCCCGAAACCGAATGCCTGGTGGAGGCGGCCCTGGAGATATTATCCGGACCCGCGTCATCGCAATCCTGGCGCATCCTGGACCTGGGTACAGGCTCGGGGGCGATTATAATTGCCCTGGCCTCGCAACAGCCCCGACACAGATATTTTGCCTCTGACAGGAGCGCCCAGGCGCTCGGGGTTGCGCGGAGAAACGCGCGGCGACACAAGCTGGGTGACATGATCCAGTTTTTCACGGCCGATTGGCTGACGGCTTTAAATCCGAAAACGTCGGCTTTTGACATGATCGTTTCCAATCCACCGTACATTCCCAGCCCGGTAATCAGGGGACTACAGCCTGAAATCCAGGATTTTGAGCCCCTGGCAGCACTCGATGGCAATGATGACGGCCTGGGATGCTACAACAAAATTTTAGGTTGCGCCCATCGTTTCCTTGAACCCGGCGGTGTGCTGTTGCTTGAAATCGGTCATGACCAGCAGGATGCTGTCCGCCGCATTGCCCGTGATTGCGGCCATTATGACAATTTCGGCAGTGGCAAGGACTATGCGGGTCATGACCGGATTGTCTGGATGCACAGGTCAAAATGACGCATACGGGTTGCGGGGGGCGTGGCGGGCGCTGGTTGGTGCATTGATTTTGGGGTAATGGGTCTTATGTTTAAAATCGGTGTTTTTATTTGAAAATATAAGAGAAAAGGGTTGCGACGAAGTATATAATTTGGTATGTAAAAAAATTTTTATAACACCCACGCCTTTGGACCTGTTTCCCGGTGCTTTCAGTGAAAGTCGGAGGCAGGGATGACAATGGCGGTGGCACAACCAAAACGAAAGGAAGAAAAGATGGCTTATGTAACGATGAAAGAGTTGCTGGAGGCCGGTGTCCACTTTGGCCACCAGACGAAACGCTGGAATCCAAAAATGAAACCCTATATTTTTGGAGCCCGAAACGGAATTTACATTGTTGACCTGCAGCGAACGGTGCGGATGTTCAAAACCGCTTATGATTTTGTTGTGGATACCGTCGCTTCCGGCAAATCGCTTTTATTTGTCGGAACCAAGAAGCAAGCGCGTGATGCCATTTATGAAGAGGCCAACCGCTGTGAAATGTTTTACGTCCATAACCGATGGTTAGGCGGTATGCTGACCAATTTTCAGACGATCCGACAGAGTATCGACCGTTTAAATTATCTCAACAATATTCAGGTAGACGGGTCGATTGAAATGTTTCCCAAAAAAGAACGGCTGAAGCTCGGCAAGGAGCGTGTAAAACTCGACAATAACCTCGGTGGCATCCGCACCATGAACGGACTGCCCGGTGCCATGTTTGTCGTTGATCCCAAAAATGAAACGATTGCCGTGCGGGAAGGCCGACGCCTCAACATACCGATTATTGCGATTGTCGATACCAATTGTGATCCCGATGATATTGACTATATCATTCCCGGCAATGACGACGCTATTCGGGCGATCCGATTGATAACAGCCCGGATGGCGGATGCCTGTATTGAAGGCAGCCAGCGTTTTGCTGAGAAACAACAGGCCGAAGCCGATAAAGAAGTGGAAGAGGATTCAGAAGTGGCGGCGGTCAGTGCCGAACTTGGCGAAGGTGAACGCAAGGTGATATCAGACGGCACCGAAGGCCCGGTCGTGGAAATCATTAAACGGTCTGTTGCCGAAGTCCCCGGATCTGATCCTGTGGGTGAGGCTGCGGCAGAAGTGGCGGCGGCACCTGAAAATGCGGAAGAAACCAGCGAAGCTGAGAAGACAGGAGTGCAAGATGACAACAATTAACGCAACAATGGTAAAACAACTGCGGGAGAAGTCCGGCGCAGGTATGATGGACTGCAAACAGGCGCTCGTGGAGTGCGATGCAGATATTGATAAAGCTATTGATTTTCTGAGAAAAAAGGGTTTGGCGACCGCTCAGAAACGTGCCGGCCGGGCGATGACGGAAGGCACCATCCAATCATACATCCACATGGGCGGCAAACTCGGTGTCCTGGTCGAGGTCAATTGCGAGACCGATTTTGTTGCCAAAAATGAGGATTTCGTTCAATTCGCCAAAAACATTGCCATGCATATCGCTGCTACCAATCCATTGGGCGTGCGGCCCGAAGATGTGCCGGAAGAGACGGTTCAACGGGAACGGGATATTTACCAGGCCCAGGCCGCAGAAACCGGCAAACCCGAGAACGTGATCACCAAAATCGTTGATGGCAAGATAAACAAATTTTTTAAAGAAAATTGTCTGCTCAACCAGCCCTATGTGCGCGATCCGGACTTGACGATTGAGGATGTATTAAATGAATTAATCGCCAAAATCGGCGAGAACATCACCATCAAACGTTTTGTTCGCTTCCAGACCGGCGAAACGGCTGATAATGAACAATGACTGCTGATTAAGGATAAATGAAGGATGTCGCTGCGCGACGCCATCAAAAATAAAATCGATTGAAATCCTTGATTAGACATTAGACATTCGTCATTTTTCTTCGAGCCGGCTGTTTAATTAGAACCTCAAACCCAGTTTAACAAGCCCCTGTACAAGCGCGTTGCCGTTAAACTGAGCGGTGAAGCCCTGATGGGAGATCAGGGTTTCGGTATCAGCCCGGATATGATTAAATTTGTGGCCGAAGAAATCCGCTCTATCGTTGACCTGGGCGTTCAAATCGGCATCATTGTGGGGGGGGGCAATATATTCCGCGGTATTGCGGCCAGCTCCTACGGTATGGATCGGACATCGGCCGATCACATGGGGATGCTGGCCACCGTCATCAACAGCCTGGCACTGCAGGATGCATTAGAAAAACAGGGAATGGAAACCCGGGTTCAGACGGCCATATCGATGCGTGAGGTCGCCGAACCCTATATCGTGCGCAGAGCCAATCGACATCTGGAACGCAATCGCGTTGTTATTTTTGGTGCCGGCACCGGGAATCCTTATTTTACAACGGACACGGCCGCCGTTTTGCGGGCACAGGAGATCCATGCCGAAATTTTATTAAAAGCCACCAAAGTCGACGGACTCTACGATGCGGATCCCGTTAAAGATTCCAGGGCCAAGTTGCTCAAAGAAACCAACTACATGGAAGTTCTTGAAAAACAGCTCCGGGTAATGGACATGACGGCCATTTCGCTTGCCATGGACAACCATCTGCCGTTGGCCGTCTTTAAACTCAAAGATCAAGGCAACCTGCGCAAGGTGGTCTGCGGGCAAAACATCGGAACAATCATAACAAGTTAATTGTTCTATACGCCTTTTTGAACACTCCAAAATGAGGTACCTCTTATGATTGACTCGATCTATGAAGAAACCAGAGAAAGTATGGGCAAATCCGTCGAGGCCTTAAAAAATGAACTCAGCCGAATGCGAACCGGTCGTGCATCTCTTTCGATCCTTGACGGGATAAAAGTGGATTACTACGGCACCCCGACCCCTTTAAACCAGATGGCCACCCTTGCCGTGCCCGAAAGCCGTTTGATCACCATTCAGCCGTGGGATGCGTCGGTAATCAAAGAAATCGAGAAAGCCATATTAAAGTCGGATTTGGGGCTGACGCCCTCCAGCGATGGAAAAATCATTCGGATTTCGATACCCCAGCTAACCGAAGAGCGCCGCAAAGAACTCGTTAAGGTCGTTCACAAGGTCTGTGAAGAGCATAAGGTGTCCGTCAGAAATTTCCGGCGTGATTCCAATGACCTGTTGAAAAGCATGAAAAAAGAGGGTGAGATTTCGGAAGACGACGCCTTTAAAGCCCAGGACCAGGTGCAGAAAATAACCGATGAGTACATCCAACGCCATCATAATGGACGGCAACGGCCGATGGGCCAAAAAGAGATTGTTAAACCGTATCAATGGCCACGAAAAGGGGTCTGAAACCGTTCGAGCCGTGGTACGAACCTGCCGCGAAATTGGAATACCCTATTTAACCTTATATGCCTTTTCCACTGAAAACTGGCAGCGTCCCAAAACAGAGGTTGAGGCATTGATGACCCTTCTGAAAAATTTTCTTCTCTCCGAACAAAAGGAATTGCTCGAAAACAATATCAGGCTGCGCGTCATCGGGCAGGTGGAGCGATTGCCGGCGAAAGTCCAGCAGGCCTTGCGCGAAACCATGACGGCCACCGAAAACAATACCGCCATGACGCTCATCCTTGCCCTGAGCTACGGGGGGCGGGCCGAAATAATTCGGATGGTTCAGGAGGTGGCCTTGCGCGTCAAGCGCGAAGAGGTCGACCCGCAAGCCATCACCGCCGAGTTGATTGCCGAGCATTTATATACCCGCGATATCCCCGACCCTGATTTGTTAATTCGAACCAGCGGGGAAATGCGGATCAGCAACTTTTTGCTCTGGCAAATTGCCTACTTTTTGCTCTGGCAAATTGCCTATTCGGAAATTTTCGTCACCCCGACGCTGTGGCCTGACTTCAGCCGGGAGGAGTTGCTGGAAATCCTCAAGGACTATCAGAGCCGTGAACGCCGGTTTGGCCGGGTTGATAGTCAATCAGTCAAATAGTAAATCAGTCAAATAGTCAAATAGTGCTGAGCCGGGAATCAGGAGGCGCTGTTGAAAAGAAACAAGCTAAAGCCAGCACTGGCCTCTGATTCTTCCACTATTTAACTATTCAACCAATCAACTATTGAACTAATCTTACGGAGTAAGATTATCGTGCATCTTAAGCGCTGGATCACAGGA
>WOR8_10005402_pt1 | contig 12303 bp, 15 predicted proteins | sample DeeMarSeWOR38_10_FD_19890 | JGI IMG/M metagenome (IMG submission 19890) | reverse complement strand
ATTTAAAGAAAAATGGTGAGTTATCTGGTTTAATGCAAATTTATATGAAATGTTAACTTTAACAATTATAACAATAATTTGATGAAGTATAAAGAGAAAAATAAAGATAATTTTAGGTAATACCAGCCTTTTACGAAGTACTCCCAATTGAGAACGTCTTCAAACAACACTTTGAAGACATTTATAGTATCTTTTTTTGTGAAGAGATTTTGTAGTCAAAATTGATTCCTCTTGTTATCTTAGATTCTAAGTATTAAAAATCCAAATATTCATAAAATCAACTATATTCAGAGGGGAATTGAAAGAAACATCCTCTATGAATCTTATTTTCAAGGAGAAGAACAGTTATGGCTTCAGATATGCTCGATATCCCCAAACAATCCTCTGAACCGGTTATGAAAGAACCTGAATTTACATCAGATGTTATCAATGCCCTAATATCCTCAATAGTAGCCTTATTTGCTTGGTTATTGTTTTTTTATTATTATGGCTTAATATTATCCCTAGAATTGATTGGAATAATTATTACTTTTATCTTTTTTATGATCTTACTGCCTTATACCCTCTTTCAAATCAGTCGTTGGTTTGAAATATTTGCTTATAAATTATTAACGTTCCGTTCTGGAATGCAATACTTAAACTATAAAACTAAATGTCCTTTCCTTAAACGAAAGCGTTTAACATTCTATTGTACTGCAGAACAAATTCGACCAAAGGAAGCTGTATTTGATGACACCTTTTTAAAATGTCATAAGGAGTTAATGTGGCAGGAATGCTGGCCAAACAGAGTTCCTTCAATACTACAGGTTTTTGACACAAAATTACCAAAACAAAAGCAACAGTTGATCTTTATCCTTGCTAATATGAAAGGAAAAGCTGTTCAATCAAAAACCAAAATATTAGAAGTACTTAACAAGGATGAAGAAGATATTGAGTCAAGACTTGCTGCAGGATATGCTTTAGCTGAAATGAAAGAAGAACAAGCGATTCTTCCCTTGCTCTCGATGTTAGGAAAGTTTGATCAACGTCGTGATCAGACTATTCGTGCAATTCTTGTCCGTTTTCAATCTCTTGCAATCCCCTATCTAGCTGAATCACTTGTTAATTGTGAATCTGACAATGTTTGCGGTAGTTTAATTGAGATTTTAGGAAAAATAAAAGTTCCATCCACTGTTCCAGTGTTAAAGGATGTTCTTCTTAAACCAGAAGCATCTGAATATATACGTTTAGAGGTTTTATATGCTCTTAAAGAAAATGCTACAAATGAAGCATATGAATTATTAGTTCAACATCTGAAGAATGCTGGAGATGAAGAACACGAGATAATTCGAACAATAACTCAATCTAGCAGGAAAATGATCCTTTTATTAATTGAATTACTCAGTGATCCATCTATCTCAAAAGAATATTACGAAAAAGTTGGAGATATTTTAGCTTCCTTAGATGCTTCTACTTATGATAAATTATTTACGAATATATCTCAAGAAGAAGGAGCTGAAAGAGCTCGTTACTTAGCAGGGATATTAAAAGAAAATACGCCAGAAGACGAGGAATTTCAAACCTTACATTTGATTCTTGAAAAACATATGGCAAATTCAGAATCATTTGATGATTGACAAGAGATTGTGTAAGGCTTTTTATAATTGAATTTTGACCTTCCAACCACGTTCTTCTAGGTTTTTTACAAAATCTCTTACGAAAGATTGTTCTTTCCTTGGAAGTTCATTTATAGAGGAGATCTGCCTTTCATTAATCCAAATTTCAATCTGTTGACTTGGTTGATGAATAGTTTTTAGTTTTTTAGGTAAAACATAAGATTGTAACATCTAATTCCCTACTGAACATCAATATAGTTCATAATTATAAATTTAAAGAAGGGAGATCAATTTCAAAGATAAATTTACGACAAAAAAGGAAATTATATCTTTAAATAATAAGATTGGTTCAAAAAAATAAAATGTGTTGAGAGAAAAATAATTTCAACCTAATTCAAGTATATATAAGCAAAAAATCCAAAAATTACTTTTTGATGGATTGAAATAGGTTTTACGAAATTTGTATAATCTTCCTATAGAGGGGGTTTTTTCACTTACTATCCACAGCTAGTTTAATGGAGAACTGTATTTGGTAATAAATTTTATTTTCTTTAATTCAGGATTAGAATTAATTCCCCAAAATTTAAGAAAACACTCGCTAATCCGAAAGGAATGGCAATTTAATATATCTAAGCGTGATCGGGGAATTTTACTTGATGGAGCAATACATAATCCTTTAATGGACATATTACCAGAAGCAAATCAGCGAGGACGTCCAGATATTATCCATCACATGCTTCTAAACACTGTATATTCTTCTTTGTTCTCTAAAGGAATATTAAAAGTCATTATTCACACACGAGATAATATATGTATTGATATACCATCAACTTGGAGAGTACCTGTTAATTACAACCGTTTTTGTGGTTTATTTTCACAATTATTATATCAAGGCCGTGTACCAATTCAAGGAGAACCAATTCTAAAAATAGAATCATACTCACTTGACTATATCCTTCAGTCTAAACCGAGTTCACAAATTATACTTTGTGAAACGAGCCAATTCAGTCCTGAATTTCCGATTACCATTCATTCATTATCACAAATTGACTTAAAGACTGATTTGATGTTTCTTATTGGGGGATACCAATCAGGTGGACTTAATTTCAATGTTTTAAACATGTTAAAGAATAATCATTTTTCGATAATTTTACTATCATTGTATCAAGATGTACTTCCTGCATGGGTTATAGTTTCCAAGATCATCTGTTACTTAGAGGAGAAGATAGAAGTTGCCTATTAAAGTTCAAGTTGCTAGTAAAAATCCCATCAAAATCCAAGCTGCAAAAGAAGCTTTTGCAGTTTATTCTCACGACGTCCAAATAACACCGATTGATGTATCTACGTTTGATTCCCAAAATAATTATCTAAAAAAACTTCAATGGACAGATCAACCAGTTGGAGAAGTGGAAACTTTTAAATATTCCCAGAGGAGAGTACAAATGATAAGGGATCGTAATCCTGAATTTGATTATTATGTAGGTTTAGAAGGGGGAATTACAAAAACTAGGTTTGGTACTTACCGAATCATTGTGTTTTGCACCGTTGCTGACCATGTACATATTGAAACAGTACGTGGATGTGAAATTCCCCTCCCTAGCCACTGGTATGAAGCACTAGTAGATGATCCATTTTTAGAGTTAGGGACAATAGTGGATAAAGCCAGTGGTATTCAAAATATTAAACAGAAACAGGGAGCAATTGGATTTTTCACTAATAATAAGATTAATCGAAAAGACATTTTGAAAGAAACGTTAATTATGTGTTTGATTCCTTTTCGAAATAGAGCTCTTTTTCAAATTTCAAGGGAAGAAAAAGAGAAATAAAGTAGCTAGATCATTCTTATGATTGATAAGTACGAGGAAAAATAATGCGAACAATCCATAGAATTGATCCTCGGGCGGATCTTCCAAAACAGGTCGATCAAGTTAAGCAATGGCTAGAATTACTTCGTTTTGAATATGTTATTCTAGCAGATTTACAAAATGGAAACTATACATTTCTTTTAACCATAAAAGATTGTCCTGATATTAATATTACGCTAGAAAATGAATATTCCCATATTTCTTTTTTTTCCAACGCACTCACAGAATTAAAAGAAGCACCCGAGGAAGTAGTTCTAAACTTTTTGAAAGATATTCTGAATATTCAGGGACAGTTTTTCACAGGAAGGGTTATTCTAACTAGTGAGAAAGAAGAACTTCGTACATTCAATGGGTATCGATATGATGAGATGTCTATGTATAGATTTGCTAGAAAGGTTCGTGAATTATTACAATTTGTGAAAGAGCTTTCATTACTTATTGATAAATACAAATTAAAGGAAGTCTGGCGCGATACAGAGCAAGAGCATCGATTTCCGAAAATTGATGTAAGAGAACGAGTCCGTTTTATTTAATTTTATGAATTTTTCAAAAAGGTTTTGAGTTCCAGCACAAGAAAGTTTCTATCCAACAAATAGCCACACTAAATAATCCAAAAATGAGTGCAAATATTTCTCCAACCGAAAGTGGAAAAGTTAGAAAGAATATAAGGTAACCTAGGAAAAATATAGTAATAAAGGTTGCATAAAGTGAAAAACGGGGGAGAGTATAATTTCCTATTAAGATAAATTGTTTCAGTGCGCCGATATCAACTTTTTTGGCAAGTTCATAATTGCCAAATCGATTTTTTCGAATGATGGATAATGATTCTAATTTTTCTAAATGATAACTTGCTACACTTGGTGATGAAAGGTTTAACTCTCTTTGAACTTCACGAACACCAGCTGCCTCTCTTTTTTTGAGGAGAAAAAAGTAAACATCAAGAGTGGTGCCTTTTATAGCACTTTCATAATTTATGTTCTCGGAATCTTTCTCCTTAGTGGTTGAAAATCCTTGGACTCTCCTGAGGTGAAGTTTTAAAGATTGCTGTACCATGAGATAAATCCTCAAAAAAGGTTTTGATTAAATCCCATAGGAACATATATTGAAGGTGGAAGTACTTGTTATTAATTGTGTATCATTACACACTTATTGGTGTTCTTACAGACCTGACAAAGTTAATGGAGATCTTTACTCATGACTTCATCCAGTGAAAAAACAAAAAATGATGATACAATTCGTGACATATTAAATTCATTGGAAACTACAGCTCAAGTTCGTCCTGAGATTGGTCAGTACATTACGATATTGACCCAAAGATTACTAAACCTTACACGTGATTACTATTCATCAATTGTTTATCTATTCACGACCCCTTTATCCTTCCATAAAAGATTGATACTCATGCAGCTGATCGCAATCTTTCCACAAGGACTCTCTGGGATTGATATCGCAAGAACTTTAGGGATTTCAGTCAAGTCCAAATCAATCTATAATGATCTTAAAGCATTGGAAAAAGATAATTTGGTAAAGCTAGACGAAATCCATTCGAGGATGAAGCTTGCATATGCGAATGCAGATAATAAACTTGTTCAACGGATGATTGAGTTAGTTCAATTACATGGAGATAAATTACAGGAGCTTTTAACTAGAAATACTGGAGATTGAAAGATATGTTATTAATTCCTGATAAAAGAATAAGGAAAACCAAGTTTCTTCTAGGGATTACAGCTCTAAGCTGCAGTATTATTCTATTCATCTTTGTAGTTCCTCTTCCAAATACATTTGGTCCCAATTTTAGTAATTTCCCTCCTGAACAAATTTCTCTTGAAATCGCTGATTCATATGTTAGATTATTCCAACCAATTAAACCAGTAATGAACGAAGTTGCAGGATTAATGATTCTAATCACCCTTTTTTTATTGCTACAAATTGGTTTTTTTTGGACTCCATCATTCAAATTCATTTTCTCTCCATCATATGAGACGAAAATTCACTGGAAACGAAGTAAGATACTCTTGCCTGAGCGACTATGTGTTGTAAAGCTGAATAAAGCGATAATTACAATTAAACGAAAAAAGGCGACTATTTCTGGGCTTTTCTTAAATGAATATAATGTTGAAACACGTCTTCCTAAGAATTTAGTTCCTTTCCCAAATACTGTTATTGATTTTCTTAGTTTTGATAAGTTTACAGAAACCCCTACAGAGATCATCTTAACTAAAACAGTTCAATACAAATATATTCCTCTCCATATCTTTAAGATTGAGGCTTTATTAGGAAATTAATATTCTACACTCAAATTTTTTAAAAGGCAAATATTTAAACACTTAAATGCTTTAGTTTTGAGTGGTTCTTAATTTTGGCTCGACTTGTTGCTTATCAAGTACAAGATGATGGTAATTGGGATCCTGTCGCCTTTAAAAAGGAAGATTTAAAGACGGGGGAGGTCTTCATTCTAGTAGTAGAAGAAAGAAAGGAATTATGGATCTGGGTAGGTCAAGGAGCACACGTACGAACCCGTTTTATATCAAGCACAGTAGCCCAAGAAATTCGGCGATTATATGGTTTAACTTTACGTGTTCGTTCCGCAGATCAAGGAAGCGAACCTAACGATTTTTGGATGTGCATTGAAGATGTACCTGAAGAAGGTTTAGGACCTATAGCTCACTCTACTGATTTAACATCTATACAAGAATCACCACAAGATGTGAAAGTACTCAATAAAGTTACTTCAAAGCAAATTACAAGAGTGAAGGCAAGTCCAAAGGAGAAGTCATCGACTAAAGTCTCTAAGAGGAAGACTTCTAGTTCAAAAAAAGGTCGCAAATCCTTGGTACAGTCTCAACTATTTGAAAAAAATAACAGTACAAAAATTAATACTCCATTATGCCCAAAATGTGGTAAAGGAAATTTACTGCCATATTCCGAGGAAATCAAAGGAGTTACAATTCCTATTGCTAGATGGGAATGTTCAAATTGTGGATATAATCCTCAAGCGTGACTCTTAAGTATCAGGTTTTGGTTTTTTCAATAATTCTTCTAGTTGTTCTCGTTTATCTTGCGGCATTTCTTCCATGATTTGTTGTTGTTGTTCAACCAAATTTTGCATAAAAGCGGAATAAAGAAGAGGAAGTAATATCTGTGTATCAAGACGTGCTTCGAAATCCTCCCTAGCATTGTCTCGATCTTCGATTAGCCTATCTTTAGTCATGGTTCCTTGACCTAGCCCAGGAACAGTCGCATCTTTAATGTAATAATTTTTTCCATTGAATCCTAATGGGAAAGCTTTACATTCTAAAGGCATCGAATGATATATATTACACAATCTGTTTTCTTGGTCAAACATTGGACATCCTTTTTCTGTTCCTACTAAAACAAGGGCAATATATTGATTTTTATCATCTGTTTGAAAAGTTTTAAACTTAATATGAGGGTATACAGCATTTAGAACACCTGATCTTGACCATGATCTAATATCAGCCAAAGACAATGGAACCGTCTCTCTATTTTCACAACATTGTCCACACTTTGTACAGTTAAAAATATATTTCTTTTTAGGTTGATCTGCATCCTCTATCCCTTTTTCAGAACTAGTTTCTTGGTCTATTTTATCTTTTTTGTTATTTTCAGATTTTATTTCAGGGGTTTCTTCTTTTTTCTCTCCTTTTTCTGTCATATCATTTACACCTTCAATTAAATTACTTTTTTTAACAGTTTGAAAGATTTTTTGGCCATGTTTTGCATTAAAATTGAGTTACAAACTTGTTTTTCATGCTTTTTCTTCGATTTGTTTAATGATTAATGCCGCTGTTGCACCAGCATTTATTCCGTTATCAATGTTTACTACTACTAGGCCTGGAGAGCACGTTTGTAACATTGTTAATAAAGCTGATTCTCCTTTTCCTCCGTAACCGTATCCAACAGAAGTTGGGACTCCAATTACCGGAATTTGAACTAAACTTGTGACTATTGCGGGTAATGCTCCTTCCATGCCAGCAATTGCTACAATAACTCGAACATTTTCTTGAATCATAGTTTTCAATGGCTCAAAAATTCTATGAACTCCTGCAATACCTATATCATTAAACTGTACAGTGCTAACTCCCATCATTTTGGCAATGGCTTTGACTTCTTCAGCAACAGATATATCTGAAGTTCCTGCAGTGAGGATTCCGATCTTATTTACTGATTCATGAAATTGATGATCTTTTGTTGTTACAATAACCGAATAAGGTTCGAATTGAGGTGAAATTTGGACATTATATTGATTAACAAAGCTAGAGGTAATTATTTCAAGATGCTTTTCTAAAACACGGGAGACTAAAATTGATGAATTTTCTTTCAAATGAGCTTGAATTATTCTTTTAACCGTTTCTGGACTCTTTTTTTCCGCATAAATTACTTCAGGTATTCCTTTACGCTTAAAACGTCCTGTATCAAGAGTAACTTCGTTTTCAATAAATTCTAGACTGAATAGTCCTAATAGTTTCTTTGCTTCTTCAAGAGTTATTTTATTAGATTTAAAATCTGATAATATCTGTTCAATCTCTTTCAAGGCTTCAAGTCTCCCGTTTTATATCAGAATGGATTTGTTGACGTATTTCTCGTAGAGTTTTTTTCTTTTTCTTTGCAAGACGTTTTATATCTTCAAATTCGATCTTTTCAGAAATAAGTTCATCTTTTATAAACGCCCTCTTTACTTGAATTGATTCTTTCGTACCATTAAGAGTGATTTGATGTGTTTCTATGCGTCTGGGAATTATATGTCGTGTACTAGGTAAGATACGGACACCTAATGTTCCTAAATGACGAATTAAAATGTTTGAAACCTGATGGACATTTGTGGGTTTAACAAGAGCACGGATTAATATTCCTGGACGGTTCTTTTTGGTGATAGTATTAATCATAGAAAGATCTAGGACTAATTCTTCTTCAGAAAGAATCTCAAAGAGATAACCAAGGGTCTCTCCATCAATGTCATCGACATTTGTTTCTAAAATGATTATATCTTCTTGAAGAAATTCTTGAACTTCAGTTCCTTCTAATATTTGTAAAAAAGGAATTATCTCGCTCTCATAATTTCTAGTCCCAAAACTTCTTCCATAATTTTTTACGGTGATCAGCGGAATATTTTTATAGGATTGAGCGTTCAATGCAGCTAATAAAGCAGCACCTGTAGGTGTCAGTAATTCTCTCTCAATCGGTCCTCCAACAACGGTCAAATTTGCTTTTTTTATTATTTCTAATGTTGCAGGGGAAGGAACAGAGACGGTTCCATGGGATATTTCTATTTTTCCCCCTCCAATTGCAATAGGTAGGGTAATAACTTTATAAGCATTGAAATCAAGTTTATCATAGAGATAGAAAAAACCTAAAATATCAAAAAGTGTATCTGTTGAAGCTAATTCATGTAAATGAATGTCATTGATTGAATCTTTATTATGCACTTTTATTTCTGCCTCTATAATGAAATTCATTGCTTTCAATGCAAGATTCATGGCAGATTCAGATAGTTTTAACGAATTTCCAAGGGAGATTATATGATCAACTAATTCTTTGGGCTGAAAGTGAGTACTTGATCTGGTCCTAAGTTGTGTTCCAGAAATTCCTTTTTCTTTGATTACTGCATGGGATATATCAAATTGTGGATCAATCCTTATCAAAAGCTCTTTAAGACGTGAACAGAACTCTAATCGAAAATTAGAAGAATTCATATCTAATAAAGCTGCAATTAAAAGGTCACCCGCAGCTCCTGAGATTCTAGGATCGATAATTAGCATTGACATTTATAGACTCACTTGATTAATTGCTTTTTAATAGATAAATTTTAATCTTAGCGAAAGTATTGAGATAGAATGTTAGAATCAAGTGAAAGAAATAGTATTTGTTGAGGATTTTTGCGGTGCTTGGTGTCAATATCACTCTAAAAGATGGTCTTTTGTTATTTTCCCACTTTTTTGTACCAGGGTTTTCAGATGTTGATGAGGATTTGAGAGCGGGTCTTATGACTGCAGTTTTAAACGCAGTCAAGGAAAGTAATTCTAATTCAGACGTTAAAACAGAAATTGCAACAATAGATCAAGGAAAATATTTCGTTCACATTGTGGAAGGCAGGTACACTTACGGTCTTTTCTTCAGTTACGAAAACGATCTTAAGGAGGAAGTTTTTGCCAATTCAACATTAACGGATTTTGAGACACAATTTCAAAATCTACTGTCATCAGAGGTGAATGAATTTGATGATACTGATTTTCAAGACTTTCATCAATATCTTGAGACAAAATATAGCAATTTAATCTCAATTGATGTAGTTGGATTATCTAAGGTAATTGAGATCATGGAGGATTCTTTATTTTCAGATTATATTATACTTGAAAAACCCCATTTACACCAAGTTTTTACCACTATCTCTATTCCAGAGCTTTATCCTCATGCAAATACTGTTGCTTTAATGTGTAAATCTATATTGGAAGCTAGTTATAAAATTCAAAACCCAATAACTCAGCTAACATTCAATCTGGGATCAAGTTATTGGATTATTGTTGAGCAATTTGGAAAATACATCGTGATCTGTATTACTATGTCTCATTTACATGATAAAACTATGAATGAAATGAACCGATTGAAATCTAAATTTATTAGTTTAGATTAGTTTAATTCTATAATTTTCCTTGTTAACTGGTTTATTTCCTTTTTTATTGGTCCTTTTTCTTTTTGTCCATTTGTATTAAAAATTGCAACGCAATGGGAAGCTGTTTTCAGAGTATATACTGTAATTTCCTCAAAATTAAATTCTCCAACTAAAAAATTTTGACTAATTCTATATCCGAAATCCATAATATGTCTAAAAACCTGGGTCAACCTATCTGCGTGAAAGCTCAAATTTGGGTCTAGAATAGCTTTGAAAACAGGATGAAAAAATTTAGTTTCATAAATAATATAATTTGTAAAAGTTGAATTTCTCATTATTTCCATAATTTTATCAAGGAGCTTGGTATCAATCTCCACCATTTCACTGTACATTTTCCTTACTATAGGACGGAATTCTTCAAAATATTTACGTTCTAAAATTGTATCTTGATGTAGTTCCTTCGTATACATCAGTTCAAATTTTAATACTATCTCTCTTAAAAACTCAAGGAGCTTCGGATCCTCTTCGGAGGTTGGAAGAATTCCAAACGTTAGAACACCTTCATAGAGTAGAAGAACATAATCTTCTCGTTGGCGAATTGAAATTATTGATTCTTTTTGAGTTTCGCGAATTGCATTCAGAATTGCAGTCATAAGACCCGCGTGTAATTCTTCATCAACGTCTTCGTAATAGCTACTTGTAAAACCATGGCTAAAAACTAGTATTCCCGTTTTCGTTATGATATTAACACCCAGCATTTCCATATTTCCTAATTAATTCTATTAAATTTAGTATGAAGTTGAATGAAGATTTTCTATCCACTTTACATGAGTTTTAGAACTATTCCACCTCATGAATTTAATCATAATTAATAGACTGAATATTAAAAAGCTAAAAACGAGAAAAAAAATACCAATGAAGGGAGATGTAGGATTGGGATTATATTGTTCATGTAATGGGTACAAAGCAAGGGTAGGTAGAATAAAAGGATTGAAATCCATAAACCAATCAAGAATGAGTATTCCTGCACTAGTAATAAAATTTTGTAGATCAGTCCTTATGAAAGGTAAAAGGGTTAGTCCTTCAATCATTTCGAAGCTATGTGCAGTTAAAGACACCATATCAAAAAATGAAGGAATTAGGAGAAATAAGGTTATATAACCGAAAAATACTTTGACTAGACCGATGAAAGTGATTATATTAAGGATTTGAATATTCTTTTTGAATCCAAGTGTTAGAATTATAAAAATACCAAACAGAATAGCAAAAGTATAGGAGTCAGGAATAAATATCCAAAGTGCTGGATGATAAAATTCAAACTGCCAGAAATAATAAAATAGAGTAATTACAGGAATAATAATATTTATTGAACTCCAGAGAACAAGGATAATTGGATTTAAATTTAATAATATCGTTTGTAGAGACTGTTCAAAACCATTTTTATCCACATTAAATGAATATTTGAGTTTCTGAATTGAAATGTTGGTGTCCTTCCATCTGTATAATTGAATATCCCTTAATTTTATCTAAAATAAGAATACTTCTTAAATTTGAATATGTGTTTTATTTTCTTTGAAATCACTATTTGAGATATAATTTATCATACTAAGAAATTTAAAAAAAGCATGATCCCAATCTATCAATTAAAAGCTTGAATTTCTTGAATTATAGACATTCCTTTACAAGCTGATTTGACTGTGAAATTATTGAGAACTTATTCTCTCTATATATTTATTGAGATAATTCACTCTGTAAAAACAAGTACTTTATTTAAGAGCAATAAGAATTTATTAAATGTACATGAAGGGAATACTGCCTCTCAGATTTTTCAGTTAAAAACTCAAAGTAATTAGTAAATCACTTAAAAAAAGAGATTTTTGGTTGGATTATGGAGTGCTAGACTTTTTCTTTGAACCAAGATCAGTGGCGATACTAGGAGCGTCCTCTGATGAAAAAAAATACGGAAGACTCATATTTAATCATTTTGTTGTCCCCTTTCATGGTCGAATCTATCCTATAAATCCTAAAGCTTCTGAAATAATGGGTATTAAATGTTATCCTAGTGTATTTGACCTACCCGAGGTTCCGGACCTTGCGATTATCGTATTACCCACTAAGTTAGCTATTAATTCGGTTGCGGAATGTTCCAAGCGAGGAATTCCTGCTATTGTTTGTATTACGGCGGGATTTTCTGAAGTAGGACGAGATGATT
>WOR8_10005400_pt1 | contig 12304 bp, 10 predicted proteins | sample DeeMarSeWOR38_10_FD_19890 | JGI IMG/M metagenome (IMG submission 19890) | reverse complement strand
GATTTTATTGACCATTAATTGCTCCCCGTATGCCTGAAGGTCAGCGTCCAGTGTCAGGGTCAGATCGGATCCGACCACGGCCACCGTATCTCGCCGACCGCCCAGATATGATCCCTTGATCTGATTATGTACATCCACCATAAAAATTTGCACTCCTTTTTTTCCCCGAAGCAGGGATTCATATTTTTTCTCAACACCGCTTTTGCCAATGTAATCACCCATATTATAGTAGGGGTCTCTCTGGATATCGGATTCTTCTACCTCGCTTACATAGCCCAGGACATGTGCTGCATTAGCGCGATTATATTTCCTGAGTGTTCGGGCTTGCACATAAAATCCTGGAAACTTGTACATTTTTTCCTGCAGAACGGCATAATTCGTCGAAGAGATCTGGCTGAGGAAAATAGATGAAGTATATCTGGAGTATTCTTTAGCTCTCGATAGCCGGGCATTGAATTCTTCTAAAGACAGGTCCAGAACAGCACAGAAGTCGGCCGTATCCATAGGCCCTGTTTGTGATGGGATGACCATCAGGTCGTATGCCGCTTCGTTATAAACCAGCAGCTCTCCATTTCTGTCATAGATCAGTCCCCGTGCAGGATATTGGGTTACAAATCGTAAAACATTATTGCTGGCAGATGACCTGTAAGATGTGTCGATGACCTGGAGATAAAACAGGCGGACCAGGTATAACAGTACCAGTAGAAATAGCACACTGCCAACCACATATTTTCTGCTCACATACTGATTCTTCATTTGGAACTCCAGTCACCTATTTCCTGAAAATAAAATATTGACTTAATATAACTAAAAGAATTGAAAAGATACTGCTCAGGATGATGCGCCCCATGGTCAGGAAAAAGCCTGAAAAGCTGAATGCCTCCATGAAAAACAGGATGAAATGATGCGCGAACACCAGGATCACAGTATATTGAGTAAACCATTGGAGTCCGAAATAAAAAACCCGCGGAAAGGTATTGGGTTCATATCCGTCGCGCGGTGCAATCATCTGCAATACCCCGGGCCTTAGGAATGCCATAAATACCGTAGCGGAGGTATGCATGCCCGGTGTATGATGGAACAAGTCCATTGTTAGACCCAGTATAAATCCGACAATTAAAACCAGCCATTTAGGAGTTTGGAAGGGCATGAGTAGAATAAACAGAACATACATGTACGGATTAATAAATCCACTGATCTGTATATTATCCAGGATCAGCACCTGCAGGAGCACCAGGAATATAAACCGTCCGATATTTCTCAGCCAGAGGTTAATCATTCGCAGCTGATTTTTCCAGATCCATTTGCTCCATTCTGGTGAGGTTACGTATCACATTAACATAAGTCAGTTGCTTGAAATCGGTTGACAAATTGACGGTTATCTTGTAAAAGTTGCCACCTTCAATATGAAAATCATCAATGACGCCGATCAATGTCCCTTCCGGGAAAATGGTAGAATACCCACTGGTGATGATGGTATCACCCTCGCTGATTTCCACATGGAATGGGATTTCATTCAATACAGCGAGTCCATAGTTTTTGCCATCCCATGCCAGGGATCCAAAATAATTATTTTTCTTAATCTTAGCGCTGATACGGAAATTGGTATTGAGGAGTGAAATAACGGTGGAAAACCGCTTGGAGACACCATATACGACGCCCACCACACCGTCTGAAGAAACCACTCCCATTTCTGGTTCAATGCCGTGCTCTGATCCTTTGTTCAGGGTGATGAAATTATTCTGTTTATTGGTTGAATTATTAATGACCTTTGCGGAGGTCATATAGTATTGTTGCCGGTATGTTGTATCTTCTTTGCGGAAAAAGAAAATTTCATCCCCCCTGTAAATCAGTTCCAGATCATTCTTCAAGCGGGTGTTTTCCTTTGCCAGTTTCTCATTGGTTTCTCGGAGATTCAAATATTCTGTTAAAGAGAATACCTTTGAATGATAAAACCCAGTAATATTTTGAAATATGCCAACCACTGTTGCCTTTTGATATTGATTGTACTGAACCAATAGAAAAATAGCAACAAACTCAAGTACTATAAATACAATGGCAACATTATATCTTAATAAAAACCGGATTAGATTCCTCATCCGCGGAAGATTTTACCAATGACATGTTCTTACCTCATGAGGAAAGAAAATTTATCAACATTTTTGAGCGCAATTCCGGTACCCCGAGCCACTGCATGCAGCGGGTCCTCAGCAATATGGAAAGGTATATTTATTTTTTCAGTAAACCGTTTATCGAGTCCTCTCAGCAAAGATCCCCCGCCGGCCAGGTAGATACCATGGCCGACAATATCTGCATATAACTCGGGGGGGGTCTGTTCGAGAACATTCAGGATGGCACTTTCAACTTTTGAAATGGACTTGTCAAGACAATGGGCTATTTCCTGGTACGATACCGGAACTTCAATTGGCATGGCCGTCATCAGGTTCGGCCCACGAACCACGTAATCTGCCGGTGGATCTTCCAGGTCGGGGAGAGCGGAACCCACGTTGATCTTAATATCCTCAGCAGACCGTTCTCCAATTTTAATATTATGTTGGTGCCTCATGTAAGATTGGATGTCAGCCGTAAAACCATCACCTGCAATCCGGATAGATTTGTTGCAAACGATACCACCGAGAGCAATAACAGCAATTTCGGAGGTGCCTCCGCCAATATCAACGACCATATGACCGGTCGGGGCTTCCACATCAATGCCGATTCCAATAGCGGCTGCCATCGGTTCGTAGATCATATATACATCGCGGCCGCCAGCATGTTCAGATGAGTCACGTACGGCCCTGATTTCAACTTCAGTACTGCCCGATGGTATACAAACCACCATTTTCAAAGCGGGACTGAATAATCTTGGTTTTTGATTGATCATTTTGATCATCCCCCGGATCATCTGTTCTGCCGCATCAAAATCTGCGATCACGCCATCTCTCAAAGGACGGACCGTTTTGATATTTTCATGAGTCTTGCCATGCATTTGACGGGCTTTTTCCCCAATGGCGATGAGCTTGTTGGTATGCCGATCTATAGCCACAATGGAAGGTTCATCCACGACAATTTTATCATTATGTATGATGATGGTATTGGCCGTGCCCAAATCAATGGCAATTTCCTGTGTTAAAAATGAAAACAATCTCATGGTCGTCAGTTCTTTTTAAATTCCTCAAATCAATGTTTAAAATGTCGTGTTCCGGTAAAAACCATACTCATTTCTCGCCCGTTACAAAAATCGATCGATTCCTGGTCTCGGATCGATCCGCCGGGTTGTATCACTGCAGTTATTCCGGCTTCTCCGGCAAGTTCCACCGAATCTGCAAATGGGAAAAAAGCATCGGATGCCATGACCGCTCCTTTCAGGTTAAAATTAAAATGCTGGGCCTTCTCGATGGCTTGTTTCAGGGCATCCACCCTGGACGTTTGCCCAGCCCCACTCGCCAAAAGCTGCTTATTCCTGGCTAAAACGATGGCATTGGATTTGGTATGTTTTACAATGATATTCGCAAATTCCAGATCCTCCAACTCCTGTTCAGAAGGATGTTTCTCAGTGACTGTCTTCATGTCAGCCGGACCCTCAGTTCTCATGTCCTTTTCCTGGACCAATACCCCATCGAGTACAGAGCGGAATATTACAGTTTTTTCAGGTTGCTTTTTAAGAACCAATATGATCCTATTTTTCTTTTGTTTTAAAATATCCAGGGCATCATGATCATAACCAGGGGCAATGATCGCCTCAAAAAAAAGTTTATGGAGCTCCCCGGCAGTCTCGACATCTACTTTGACATTGGTAATCAATATCCCCCCAAATGCAGATACCGGATCACCGGCCAGGGCATCCCTGTAGGCGTCTATTAAACTGGTTCTGCAAGCCAATCCACAGGCATTGTTATGTTTCAGGATGGCAAAAGTGGTGGTCTTGTATTCTGATATTAAATGTACTGCAGCATCTATATCCAGTAAATTATTGTAAGAGATTTCTTTGCCATGCAATTTTTCAAACAGGTCGTCCATCGGTCCGAAGAAAACCCCTTTTTGATGCGGGTTTTCACCATATCTGAGCACATTTCCGTTTAGTATACTCTGCTTGAATGTCTCGTGTATTTGGTCGCCATGAATATGGTCGCCATGAATATGGTCCCCATGAAGGTAGTTGAAAATGGCCGAGTCATAATGCGAGGAGATATTGAATGCATCGATCGCAAATTTCTTTCGGTCAGCCAGACCGGATTGACCTTTTTTCTCTTCAAGCAGGTGGATCAAGTTGATGTATTGATGCTGACCGGCAACCACCAGCACCTCCTGATAGTTTTTCGCAGCTGCACGGATTAAAGATATACCACCAATATCAATTTTCTCAATGATTGCTTTATGGTCATGTCCTGAAGCAACGGTTGCTTCAAATGGATACAGGTCCACAATGACCAGGTCTATCTCAGGGATATCATATGTTTGTAATTCATTCCGGTGGCTTTCTATTGTTCGTTTTGCCAGGATGCCTCCAAATATTTTAGGATGCAAGGTTTTTACACGGCCCCCTAATATGGATGGGTATCCTGTAAGTTCACCAACACTCTCAACTTCATAACCAAGATCTTGAATAAATGATTTTGTCCCCCCGGTTGAAATGATTTTAATGCCGTATTTGGAAAGCGTTTTGGCAATATTGTCCAAATGATCCTTGTGATAAACCGAAATTAAAGCTGTTTTGATCTTTATTATGTCGCTCATAAATAACAAGTTAGACTAATATGTCCCCGGGATAAAAGTGTCGGTAAAATTAGTAATTTTATTTATTTGGAAGCCTGATAATTCATTATTTTCAAGAGCTTTACAAAGTGTGTCAAAAATTAATTACAAATTCTCCTCGATTTTGGATGAATCAAGCCTATCTTTGTTAAGAGTAACAAGCCATGAAAACATAATTGCTGATGCGTTTTTTAAAACTGCTTAAAGAAAGTTTTTTATTTGCCCTGCAGGCTGTAGTGGTAAATCGTTTGCGTACATTCCTTTCTCTGTTTGGAATCACCATCGGGATTTTTGCGATAATATCTGTCTTTACCATTCTGGATTGGATGGAGAGTGCCATACGTGAAAGCATAGAATCTTTAGGTGACAATACCGTTTATATTCAAAAGTGGCCCTGGTCATTTGATGCCAATCTACCCTGGTGGGAGATCATTAAACGTCCGGTACCAACCATCAAAGAATATGAGCAATTGAAACGGCGCACCACGACCGCCGATGCATCATGTTTTATGGTTCAAACAAGCGTTACAGTTCAGTATAAGAACAATTCTGCAGAGGATATTGCCTTTCTATCCACCACACACGATTTTGAAGACATCCGGTCATTTGAAATTGCCCGTGGGCGCTATTTTTCTTTATTCGAATCGAACAGTGGGAAAAATTATGCCATACTGGGAGCCATTCTAGCAGAAAAGCTGTTTGAGAATGAAGATCCGGTTGGCAAAACCATTACCATCCGTGGGCGAAAATTATTGGTGATCGGGGTGTTGAAAAAGGAAGGTGCGGGGGGCATTAGTGATGAAGGATTAGATCGGGTTGTTATGGTGCCAATAAATCATACCAGAAACCTGATCAATTTGCGAAGTGAGTCTCTGAATCCCATGATCATGATCAGAGCAAAAGAAAATGTATCTATTGAAGAATTGAAGGATGAGTTAACGGCCACCATGCGTTCCATTCGTAAATTAAGGCCCAATGAAAAAAATGATTTTGCACTCAATCAGGCCAGCCTGCTTTCACAGGGTATTGAAGCCATTTTCTCAGGCATTAATATGGGAGGCTGGATCATTGGAGGATTTTCAATATTGGTCGGCGGGTTTGGAATTGCCAATATCATGTTCGTTTCTGTCAAAGAACGAACCAATGTCATCGGGATACAAAAAGCTCTGGGGGCTAAGAATTCTTTTATACTTCAGCAATTTCTGTATGAATCGGTACTACTTTCCATGGTGGGTGGTTTGGTTGGGTTGTTTTTTGTATTCATCGGAACCATCATCATGAACCAATCGCTGGATTTAAATATTCATATAACCATTGGGAACATTTTCCTGGCTCTTTTTATTAGTGGCACGATCGGTGTGATATCAGGTTATGCACCGGCACAAACGGCCGCCCGATTAGATCCTGTTGAAGCCATTGGAACCACCTTTTAACGGGTCTCTGAACCTGATTTTTTACAGAATGAGATATAGGTACCGGCCAATCATCAGGTAGATGAATAATCCCATAATATCGTTGAGCGTGGTAATGAAAGGTCCGGTAGCCAGCGCCGGATCAATCTTCAGACGATTGAGGATGAGTGGAATAAATGTGCCAAAGAAAGCGGCAAATAAAATCACTGAAAAAAGTGCCGCACTCACTGTCAACGTCAGGGCCATAGAGTCGGCTGAAAACACATTGTAAACAAAAATGAGTAAGGAAAGTGACAGGCCATTGATCGAAGCCACGGTCAATTCCTTTATTAGTTTTTTATACGTGCTTTCTATACCCAGGGTATTATTCGCCAGCCCCTGAACAATGATGGCCGATGACTGAACACCTACGTTTCCTCCCATGGCGGCAATTAACGGTATAAAAAATGCCATTTCAGGGTACATTCCAAGGTCAATTTCAAAAATACCAATGACCTTGGCCACCAGGATGCCCCCCAATAATCCAATAAATAACCATGGAATACGTGCCCGGGTAAGCAGCCAGACATTATCGGTTGATTCCACATCAGCGGAGATACCGGAAGCCATCTGGTAATCTTTCTCCGCTTCCTCTTTAATGACATCCACGATGTCATCGATGGTAATGCGTCCCAATAAAATACCCTGGTGATCCACAACAGGAAGGGCCACCAGGTCGTATTTTTCCATTATACTGGCCACTTCCTCTGATGTGGCTTCTGTATCGACAGAAATAACATCCGCATTTAAGATATCTTTGATCTTACTTTTATTATCGCTCAGTAACATTCGTTTCAGCGACACCGTACCTTTCAATCGACCTTCGTTATCCACCACATAGACATAATAAACTTCATCGATATTTTCAACCTGTTTGCGCATTTCCCGGAGGCATGTGGTCAATGTCCAGTTTTCATTGACCTGGATCAATTCTTTGGCCATTAAACCACCTGCAGTATCCCCATCATAGGAAAGCAGGTTCGCAATATCGCCGGCCAGCTCAGGATCCTTAATGTGGGACAGAATTTCCTCCTGTTTCTGTTCGGTAAGTTCACCAATAACATCGGCCGCATCGTCAGAATCCATTTTTTCAATGAACTGCTGGGCGATGACCTTGGTTGGCAGAATATTCAGGAACTGCTCCCGTTCATCTTCATCCAGTTCGTCAATGACATCTGCCGCCTTATCCTTGTCAAGTAAGAGGTATAAAAACTTGGCCTCCTCAACCTCCAATTCATTATATAATCCTGCGATATCAGCAGCGTGCAAATTCTCGAGGATATCCATGGCCGCATTTTTATCATTCGCCTCAATGATCGCCTTGATATAGTCAATAAAATCTTTAGTTAATTCAAATGGCATGGAAGCTGGTGTTAATTTGATTTTGATGTAAGGCCATTTTGCATGCGTTCTTCAATGCGGCATGTCAGTTCAATGAACTCTTCATGGTGAAGTTGTTCCGGTCGTTTCTGCAAAATCTCCAATTGCGCCGGTAAATTTACGAAAAAGCTTTTTAAAGAATTTTTTAAAATCTTTCTTCTCTGGTTAAACGATGTTTTGATCACTCTGAAATAGAGTGATTCATTGCAGGGCAGGGAGATGCGGTTGTTCCTGGTGAGCCTGATTACAGCCGATTGCACATTGGGAGGGGGATCAAACACCTTTGAGCTTACCTTAAAAAGCATTTCTGTGGAAAAAAAAGTGCTTAACAGTACGCTGAGAATACCATATGTTTTTGAACCCGGAGGTGCTACAATGCGCTCCGCAACTTCCTTCTGAATCATTCCAATAACATATCGAATGAGGTTTTTATCATGTAAAATTTTGAAAAAAATTTGACTGGAGATATTATATGGGAAATTTCCAACCATGGTGATGGGGTTTTTAAACATGGTGTCAATATGGCAGCTCAGAAAATCAGCCTGGATGATGTTTAATCCAGGGTGATGTATTGTTTTATGCAGGTATGTAACGGCCTCCGGATCAATTTCAATAACCGTCAGTGAATCTGAAATGAGGGATATTAGGTAACGGGTTAACATGCCTTTCCCGGGCCCCACTTCAATAATGGGGCGGGATGCATCCTGAGGGATACTGGCTACAATCTTCCTGGCTATGTTATGATCGGTTAAAAAATGTTGACCCCAGTATTTCTTAGTGTGCATGCTCTTTAAATAGTTGATTTCAAGAAAACAAACCTGAATATCGTTTTAAAATTCATAAACTTCTGTCAAATTCAAAAGCGTATTTCTATTTTTGTTTCAATGAACTTGAAAACATACAGTATGTTCTTTCATCTAAAGAAAATATCCAGGTTGAGCATATTCCTGACCGTCTTTCTGGCTCTTTCCGGTACCACTTCATTTCCTTCTTTCGCCCAACAGGATCCATCATCAAAGGGCGTTATTAAAGTGTTGACATTCAATATAAAACACGGGGAAACGATGAAAAAGGATTTTGATCTGGATCTGATTGCGAACGTTATTATCAAATACAGTCCAGACCTGGTGGCGCTTCAGGAGGTAGATTTTCGTACTAACAGGGTTGGGCAAATCGACTTGGTTCTGGAACTGGCGTGCAGAACCGGTATGATCCCCTTATTTGGATCGGCCATGGATTTTGATGGGGGTGCTTATGGTGAAGGAATTCTTTCCAGACATCCCTTTAAGTCCTCAAAAGTATATCCACTGGAAGCCTCACCCCGGAATGAACCCCGGGCTGCCCTGATGGTGGAGATCGAATGGTTGGATGGTTACTCCATTTTTTTTATTGCCACCCATCTGGACCATACACGTGATCCGGCCGATCGCATTACTCAGGCCATTCAGGTCAACTCAATTTTACAGGATATTTCGCAGCCGGCCATTCTGGCTGGAGACCTGAATGCCACTCCGGAGAGTGTTCCTATTGACATACTTCTGGACAAGTGGACACCGACCTGGGGCGTTATTCCAGATCCCACTTTCCCATCAGATGTACCGGAACAAAAAATTGATTACATCATGGTCCATCCTGCATCACGATGGCAGGTGGTGGACCGGCACGTTGTGGATGAAAGGGTGGCTTCTGATCATCGGCCCTACATGGTTACGCTGGAGTTGATGCCAGAAAAATAAAATCGGATATGCAATACAACTTTGATAAAATAATTAACAGGGAGGCGACATTTAGCATAAAGTATGATGGCAGAGAATCGTATTTTGAGACCCGCGATGTATTACCAATGTGGGTGGCTGATATGGACTTTGAAACGCCCCCATTCATACGAAGGGCTGTTATTTCCAGGGCAAATCAGCCCATTTATGGATATTCATTCCGGCCCGATTCCTATTTTAACTCAATTATTGATTGGGTACAAAAACGACATCGCTGGACGATCCGCAAAGACTGGATCTCATTTACTCCGGGAATTGTTCCAGCAATTCACATATTAATACAAGCATTTACCAAACCCGGCGATAAAGTTTTGGTACAACCTCCGGTATACCATCCATTCTTTTATGCTATTGAAAACAATCACCGCACGCTTGTTGAAAATGAACTGGTTTATATAAATCAAAGGTATACCATTAATTACGAAGACCTTGAAGCCAAACTATCCAGTGGTGTGAAATTATTCCTGTTATGCAGTCCACATAATCCCGTAGGACGAGTATGGAAACAGGATGAACTGGAAACCATGGCAAATCTTTGTCTGCAGTATGATGTACTGATGGTGTCTGATGAAATTCACGGGGACCTGACATTACCTGGCCATCGGCATATTCCCATGGCATCCATTTCTGACCGTATGGCTGAACGTACCATAACCTGTATTGCCCCCAGTAAAACATTTAACCTGGCCGGTCTGGCTACATCATCTGTTATCATCCAGAATGAATCATTAAGAAATCAGTGGAATAACCACCTGGAGCAACTGCGCATTACCATGGGCAACGTGTTTGGGACGGTCGCATCCATTGCAGCGTATAATCATGGTGCTGATTGGCTGGATCAACTCATACTGTACATTTCAGAAAATATTACATTTGTCGGGGAATACCTTCATAAAAACCTGCCAGAAATTACATTGATTCAACCTGAAGCGACATATTTGTTATGGCTTGATTTTAACAGAACAGGAGTTCCCCCTCATGAACTTAAAAAGTTATTGATCGAAAAAGCGGGGCTCGGATTTAATGATGGCAGGACATTCCGCACCGGGGGCGAAGGATTTCAGCGAATGAATGTTGCGTGTCCACGTTCAACGGTAAAAGAAGCCCTCGAGAGGCTGGAGAATGTATTTAAAAACATTTAGGAAAATGAAAGGTATTCAGAATATAACACTGGTTTTGGAGGACGGCTCAGAGTATCATGGAAAATCCTTTGGATCCGATCGATCCGTATCAGGTGAAGTGGTATTCAATACAGCCATGACCGGATATCCAGAAAGTCTGACCGATCCCTCTTATAAGGGCCAGATCCTGGTACTGACCTATCCTCTCATTGGGAACTATGGCACGCCGCGCAGTGAATTTGAAAACCAACTGTTAAAATTTTATGAGTCAGACCAGATCCATATATCCGGACTGGTTGTATCTGATTACAGTTTTGAATACAGTCATTGGAATGCCGAAGGGAGTTTGGCCGATTGGTTGAAACAAGGAGATATTCCCGGTATTTTTGGAGTTGATACACGAGCCCTGACTAAAAAATTGAGGGAGAATGGCACCATGCTGGGTAAAATTATATGTGAAGGACGGGATGTGGATTGGTATGATCCCAATCAATACAACCTGGTTGAACAAGTGAGTATTAAGAACAGAGAAGTATATGGGAGTGGGTATTTGAAAGTTGTTTTGGTGGACTGTGGTGTGAAAAATAATATCATCCGTTACTTATTGGAAAAAGATACAACAGTCATCAGGGTGCCCTGGGACCATGATCTGAGGCAGGAGGAATACGATGGTCTTTTCATTTCTAACGGACCCGGAGATCCAAAAATGTGCATTAAAACCATTGATCAGTTGAAACATGCCATCCAGGAGGATCGGCCCATTTTTGGAATATGTTTGGGAAATCAGTTGCTTTCACTGGCCTCGGGGGCCGATACATACAAACTGAAATACGGACATAGAAGCCATAACCAGCCTGTGCTCAGAGTGGGTTCCAACAAAGCATACATCACATCACAGAATCATGGTTTTGCAGTCAACAATGACACACTCGGCCGGGATTGGCTGCCCCTGTTTATCAATGTGAATGATGAAACAAATGAGGGTATGATTCACAAGAGTAAACCTTTCTTTTCAACCCAGTTTCATCCTGAAGCTTCAGGAGGACCTACCGACACAGCTTTTTTGTTTGATGACTTTATCGAAAACATAAAACAGCACAAAAAAACGGCTTCGTAAAACCGTTATAAATTTTATGAATAAAACACATGCTTGAGGGTATTAAGAAAGTCTTAGTTCTGGGTTCGGGTGCACTGAAAATCGGTGAAGCGGGAGAATTTGATTACTCCGGTTCACAGGCACTAAAAGCCCTCCGTGAAGAAGGGGTACAAACCCTTTTAATCAATCCCAACATTGCCACCGTTCAAACCTCTGAAAAAATTGCAGATAAAATTTACTTTCTTCCGGTTACGGTTCATTTTGTTGAAAAAGTGTTGCAGAAGGAACGGCCAGATGGGATCCTTCTTTCATTTGGAGGCCAAACCGCACTAAATTGTGGAATCGAACTTTATAAAAATGGAATATTGGAACGTTATGGAGTGGCGGTTCTTGGGACACCCATCCAGGCAATAATGGATACTGAAGACCGGGAATTTTTTGTAGGCAAACTGGCCGAAATCAATGTCCATACGCCCCAAAGCATTGCGGTAAACTCCATTACGCATGCCCTTGAAGCAGCTGATTCATTAGGCTATCCGATCATCATCAGGGCCGCTTACACTCTAGGTGGGCAGGGCAGCGGATTTTGCTCCCATCGGGAGGAGCTGGAGGTTCTCGCGTCACGGGCTTTTACCTATACCAAACAGATCCTTGTTGAAGAATCATTGAAAGGTTGGAAAGAGCTAGAGTATGAAGTTGTCCGGCACCGCTTTGACAATTGTATTA
>WOR8_10009836_pt1 | contig 12307 bp, 11 predicted proteins | sample DeeMarSeWOR38_10_FD_19890 | JGI IMG/M metagenome (IMG submission 19890) | reverse complement strand
CTCAGTTTGGTCTGGAGTGCAAGGTTTTTATGGTCCGGATCAGTTTCGACCAGAAACCGTATCGAAAAACCATGATGGCGACCTGGGGGGCGAAATGCATCGCCAGCCCCAGTACAGAGACCAAGGCCGGGCAGCAAATCCTTGAACAGAACCCGGACACCCCCGGAAGCCTGGGCATTGCCATCAGCGAGGCGGTTGAAGCGGCGGTGACCGATCAATCAGGAGAAACCCGCTATTCCCTGGGCAGCGTTCTGAATCATGTGATGCTGCATCAAACGGTAATCGGCCTGGAAGCCAAAAAGCAGATGGAAAAAATCAACGAATATCCGGATGTCGTTATTGGATGTGCCGGCGGCGGCAGCAATTTTGCCGGGTTGGCCTTCCCCTATGTTTACGATAAATTCAACGGCAAAGATATTGCGATCCATCCGGTCGAACCGGCAGCCTGCCCCACGATGACACGGGCGCCATTTGCCTACGACCATGGAGACACGATCGGCATGACGCCGCTGCTGCCGATGCACAGTCTCGGCCATACCTTTGTGCCGCCACCTTTCCACGCCGGCGGTCTGCGCTATCACGGCATGGCGCCCACCGTCAGCCAGCTGGTGGTCGAAGGCATCCTGGAGCCCAAGGCCTACGGTCAGATAGCCACCTATGAGGCCGGTATGCTGGTTGCTAAAACGGAAGGCTTTATCTCCGCTCCGGAAACCAACCATGCGCTGGCATGTGTGGTCGATGTGGCCAAAAAATGCAAAGAAGAAGGTAAAGAAAAGGTTATCCTCTTCAATTTCAGCGGTCACGGCCTGATCGACCTCGGGGCGTATGAACAATTCCTGTCGGGCAAGCTCACTGATTATGAATACCCGGCCAAAGAAATTGAAGAAGCCGAAAAGGTTCTGGAGCAATACCCCAAGCCGCAAATCATTAAAAGCCGTTAAGGTGTGATTCCTGTATTGGTTTCCTTCTGAAATGGCTCTTTGTCTTGATGACCCGTATTCTCTTCGGGAAACAGGGCATGGCGCATAGAGCACAGCGTTTTGGTTAAATGACGCATGGCGAAATCTGAAAAAGAAATGATACGGCGATGCCCGCGATTGGGCAACCCCGTGCCTTTTAATTACTGTGAGGTCTGCGGCGACAGTCAGCAACCGTGCTTTAAAATCCTGGACTGCTGGTGGGAGCATTTTGACGTCGTACAGTATTTAAAGGACAGATTGCCTGAAGATCAGTTCAACCGCCTGATAAAGGCCGAACCCAAGCCCAAGGTCAGCAGTCTGATTGAGCTGATCGAACAGGCCAAACAAAGAAACAAATAAAATGTTCGCAAGCAATCCGTTATGGCCTTTTAGCCTGGTAATCCCGGCTAAAAGGCCATTTTTTTACAAGCCAACTAAAAATGCGTCGAACACTCAACAACTGCGTTAAAAGCCCCATTAAACTGCTCACATACGATACGGCGACGGCGGATCGGCTTTTGATTGCTGAGCACCTTTGAGTAAAAAGATCAGATGCGAAGTCCCGCTGGCTTGCGGGGTTCTTGAGCGCAAGCGACTATTTTTGAGATTGCTTGTAGAGCTGGTTTCAAAATCACATCTGCACGCTCAATGGAGCGAGATGCCGCAGTTAATCGAAAATTTTTAAGGGGCCCAATTAAAATTTAGAAATATAAAATTTCCATGAAGGAGGTCCGTATGAATCTCGTTCGATTAGGCGAAGAGCGTATCCAAAAATTCGGCGAGATATCGTCCATTGTCTTTGAAGGTGAAGCTTATACAAATGTTCGCCTCAATGAAATGGGCAGCCGTCTGGCCTCGGGCCTAAAGTCCTTAGGTATTGGGCGCGGAGATCATGTTGTGGTTTCGTTGTCAAATTCACCTGAAGTTTTTGTCTGTTTTCAGGCGATTTGGAGAATCGGGGCGGTGATCGTTCCGATCATGTTCCTGCTCGGAGAAAACGAGACGCGCTATATTTTAGATCACTCTGACGCCAAAGCGGTTATCACCAATCAGGAACATTTTGAAAAAATCGAAAATGCACGCAGAGGCATCTCCCACCTTAAAAATGTCATTGTACTCGGCCGCGAAGACAAAGGCGATCAGATTGATTTTTTTGATCTGATTGAAAGAAGTTCACCTGAAGATGCCATCGAAGAAATGAACGAAGATGATGTGGCGCTGATGATATATACTTCGGGAACCACCGGGCAGCCCAAAGGCGTGATGCTTTCCCACCAAAACCTCTACCAGAATGCGGTTGCTTCGTTTGAGGCAACCGAGCTTGAGCAGGCAACCATCGCCCTGCTTTGCCTTCCGCTGGCGCACTCATTCGGGGTGGTGGTTATGAATGCCGGCAATCTTTCGCCATTTAAAGAAGGCTTTTATGTTCTCATGCGCTGGTTTGATCCGGAAGGAGTCTTTCGCTTGATTGAGAAATACCGGGTTGACACACTATACGGAGTCCCCACCATGTATCAATTGCTTCTGCAACATCCTGCAGCCGATAAATACGATACGAGCTCTCTGAAACGATGCACCATCAGTGCCGCCCCGGTGACCGATGCGTTATATCGGGCATTTACCACTAAATTCAACTGCAAGATGTATGAGGGATATGGTCTAACAGAGGCTTCTCCGGCAGTGGCCTTATGCCGACCCAGCATGCCCTGGAAAAATGGATCCACCGGTGTTCCAATCTCCGGGGTCGACGTTAAGATTTTTGACCTGGATGATAACGAGCTGCCTGCGGGCGAACAGGGAGAAATTGTTGTGAAAGGCCCCAATGTCATGTTGGGTTATTACAAAAGACCTGAGGAAACCAAAGAGGCGCTGCGCGGGGGCTGGCTGCACACCGGCGATGTGGGATATCTTGACAAAGAAGGCTATCTGTTCATTACCGACCGCATCAAAGATATGATCATTAAAGGCGGCTATAATATTTATCCGAGCGAAATCGAGGGCTATTTGGAACAACATCCGGCTGTCGCCGAAGTGTCGGTGATCGGGATTCCGGATGAAAAATACGGCGAGCAAATTTTGGCCTTTATTGTACGGATGCCCGGCCAGGACTTAAGCGAAGAAGAAATCATTGAATTTGCCAAATCCAAAATGACCGCATTCAAAGCGCCCGCACAAGTGAGATTTGTGGATGGGCTGCCGAAATCGCTGGTGGGCAAGGTACTGAAAAAAGAGCTCAGAAATCTGGTCTAACGCTGCCTTCAAAACCTCCAGCCAATGCCCGAATGCCGCCTTACAGGCCGATTCAAAATGCTCACTGACGCCAGGCCATGGTGTGACGCCGCTGTAATATCTGTAATCAGCTTCGCCTTTGGGCATTCTCAATGTAACTTGAGACGATTGATATTGGGTGTTGTGCCAAGAAAAATATAATCATACATTCATCTGCAAAGTATCATGAAATTGTGATTTCCTGTCCATTTTACTATCGAAAAGCGCAGAGTGATATACGAGCATTACAATCCCGAATTGTCCTTGCCGAATGGGAAACGTTGACAACAAGTTTTTTATTGCTACTCTTAAGCTGTCTTGGAACGAGAAGGCAAAAAACCAATTCAAAGGTTGCAAGTTAATGGGATCGTTAGATCAAAAGGAGGAAAGCCAATGAAAATAAATGGTTTAAAAAAAGGCACCAAATTTCAATGGTCAGTTCGGGTTTTATTGTTGATTCCGGTAATTAGCGCATTTTTATCCATTAATTCACTTGCCAAAACTGCAAAGGAAATTGATGCCAGCGTGGATGTTGCTGTCAAACGCTTCTACAAGCAGGTTGGCGGAGCAGAGGAATTTATAAAAGCATCTAAGGGGATGCTGGTTATGCCGAATGTGGTTAAAGGGGCCTTCATTATCGGTGGTGAATACGGAGAAGGGGCTCTCCGAATTGGAGGAAAAACGGTTGATTATTATAACACCGTATCTGGCTCTTTCGGTTTACAGATCGGGGGGCAGTCTAAGGACATCATCCTTTTATTTATGACCGAGGAGGCGCTTAAAAAATTTAGAGCAAGCGAAGGATGGGAAGCCGGTATAGATGGCAATGTTGCCCTAATTAATGTCGGTGCAGGCGGACGCGCGGATACAACGACGTTAAAAGATCCCATTGTCGGCTTCGTATTTGATGCCAAAGGTCTTATTGCTGACATCTCGTTAAAAGGCGCAAAGTTTAGCAAAGTAGATAAAAAAGAATAGTGGGGCCGATCGATCACCCGGTCGGAAAAAAATTTCAGCGGCTTCACATTTTTAAAGACAATATTCTAATTGGAATATTTTTCTAATCATAAAGGCAGGGCCAGCAACGGCGCTGCCTTTTTTCTATATAAACCTTTTTTTAAAAGCACCGCTTTCTCCAGCAATTCAGTATATATCAGCCGCCTATTTTTCTTATGATATTTTTATGTTATGTATAAAAAAGATATGATGACGATAAATCAGAAGGGATAAGAATTATGGAAATAAATCCGGATTTCATTGCTCCCTGCGGTCTGTATTGCGGGGTCTGCGCCATCTATATGGCCCACCGTGATAATAATGACAAATTCAAGGAGCGGCTGGTGGCTGTTTACAGGGGCGAAATTGCCGGCAAAGGCACGCTGCCCGAAAGTGAAGGCCTTTCGGTTGAAGACATCAAATGCCGGGGATGCTTATCCGATGAACCGTTCGGCCATTGCCAGATGTGCGCGATCAGGGCCTGCACGGAAAAGAAAGGTTACACCGGATGTCATCAATGCGACGAATTTCCCTGTCAGCACATAGAAAACTTTCCCATGACAGTCGGCAAAAAGGTGATATTGCGGGCCATTCCGTACTGGCGCGAGGTGGGCACTGAAAAATGGATCCAGGATGAAGAAGCCCGCTATCTCTGCCCCGAATGCGGCAACAGGCTTTTCCGCGGCGTTGTGCGATGTAATCAATGTAAAAAAAAGCTGGATCTGGACTAGAGAGGTGGTTTCAAAACCCCATCTTCCCGCTCAATGGAGCGGAATTTCGCATCTACTTGAAAAATTATTTAAGGGACTCAAGAGGCTCCAATGGCTGCGCTGTCCCGCAGATTGAAATCCTCACCTACTAACTGCGCTCCGTTTTCAATCCGTGATACGCCTTGCCAGAGAGCTGTTCATTACCTCAATCTATCCCCGATTTGTCCTGGGATTTAAAGAACTTTTTTCTTGATACCCCCCCATGAGTCGTCGTTTTGCACCATGAGTTGTCCTTCTGGAACCATGACTCGTCGTTTTCCGCCATGACTCGCCCAGCTAATTTTTCCGCCCCCTTTCCCTATATTGCAAAATGTTTAGTTCCTCTAAAAGAAATTATGGTGATATTCGCAAATACCCCATGTATCGTTAGAAGGTCGATTCTACCGATATGCTGGAGCAATCAACTTACTCACCCATTTTTATCCTGTCACAAAAGTCCCCTTGGATATGATCAAGTGCGGGTTGAAGAGTTTTCTGGCCGATGCCGAGCTCAGTGAAGAGCAATCTGTGGTTTTACTGGAAATCTCTCCGGTCGGTATGATATCCAAGGGGCATATTTGGCCTAAAGAGTTACATCAGAAACCGAAAATAGGGCGTGGAGACTGAGAAGGACATGGTTTCCCGTGCTGTGACCGATGAGATCATCAAACATCAAATGCTTGCTTTTAACTCTGAATGATCATTGTGATGCATTTTCCTAATTCGGCTATTCTTGGATTCGGGGACCAGCTGTATTGTTTCGGGATGGGTTCAAATTACTCATGACGAAGCGCATCGATGGGGTCTAAGAGAGATGCCTTGCGGGCGGGATAAAAGCCGAAAAAAACACCGACTGCTGCTGAAAAACTAAATGCCAGCAGCACTGCCTTGGGATCGATAATCGCCTTCCACTGGCTGTAGGCAGACATGGCGGGGAGAGCACGATCGATTCGATGAGAAATTGCGACATGATTTCATTGCTTGTGGCCCCCACTGCCATGCGCAGTCCGATTTCACGGGTGCGCTCTGTGACGGATACGAGCATGATATTCATGATTCCGATGCCACCGACAATAAGTGAGATGGATGCCACAGCCATCAGCAAAAGCCCCATGGCCTTGGAGGAATCTGCCCTGGCATTCATAAATTCAGCCATGTTGCGTACGCTGAAGTCATCATCCTGGCCCGCGCCGATGCGGTGTCGCTCACGCAGCAGGGCGGTAACCAATTCTTCTGTTTCGGTGACGACTTCGGCACTGTTTGCCTTGATATAAATGCTGTCCACCAGATTCCCTGCCAATTTGCGGCCGCCCAAGACCCTCTTTCTGGCTGTGGAGATGGGCAGCATCACCGTATCGTCCTGGTCTCCGCCAAAGCCAGTTTGCCCTTTGGGTTGCAGCACGCCGATGACAACAAACGGCACGCGGTTGATACGCAGGGACTGGCCGATGGGATCCTGGTCAGGAAAGAGGTTTTCGGCAACGGTTTCACCGAGAATGGCGACCTTTGAAGAGGCCTTTATTTCTTCGGGCTCGAACAGCCTGCCTTCAGCCAATGACCACTCGCGCACGGTTAAATAGGAATTGGTAATACCGCTGACACTGGTGGACCAGTTCAGGTTGCCGCAAATCAATTGGGCGCTGCCTCTCACTATGGGGGTAGCCAGGTTGACTGTGGGAATCTCATTTTGTATGGCCATGGCATCATCTTCCGTAAGGGTGGGCAACGAGCCGGAACCGCCCGAAACGCCTCGTCCAAAGCTGCTGCCTGGCCGAACCATCATCACATTGGCACCCAACCTGTCGATCATGGCATTGATTTGCTCCTTGGCGCCGTTGCCTACCGACACCATGACGATCACAGCTCCGACTCCGATAATGATGCCAAGGGTCGTCAGCACACTACGCATCTTATTGCTTCTCAATGAGCGCAGCGCATCCAGCAGGCCATCAAGGCTCTTCATAGTATTCCTCCGCAGTGCTTTCCGCCAAAGGTGCTGACCGCATTTCTTCTCTCCTGGTCAATATCATTTTGGCGTCTGATACCTTTTCATTTTTAGCGTCACTTATCAGCGATCCGTCTCTGAAAAGCAGGTGACGTCGGATGAAAGCAGCTATTTCCGGTTCGTGGGTGACGACAACGACCGTCATGCCCTTCCTGTTCAGTTCCTGAAAGATAGCCATCACCTCAAAGCCGGTTCGGGTGTCCAGCGCCCCGGTGGGTTCATCCGCCAGAATAATCGCCGGATTGCAGACCAGGGCCCGGGCGATAGCCACGCGTTGCTGCTGCCCGCCGGAAAGCTGGGAAGGATGATGGTCTAAGCGGTCAGCCAGCCCCACCATGGCCAACATTTCTGCGGCACGGCGTCGCCGTTCTTTTAATGGCATTCCATTATAGCGCAGGGGCAAAGCGACATTATCAAGGGCGCTGGTCCGTGGCAGTAAATTGAAGCTTTGGAAAACGAAGCCGATCTGCTCGTTGCGAATCCGGGCCCGTTCATCCGCTGAAAGGGAAGACACCTCATTGCCCTTGAGCAAGTACTTGCCTTCTGAGGGCGTGTCAAGACAACCCAACAGGTTCATAAAGGTAGATTTACCAGATCCGGAAGGACCCAGCAAGGATACCCCCCTTAAAGCAGGCACGACCTGGTCGCCCATTCTATAGGTCTTTTTGAGTCCGATGGTTTCAAACAGAAGTTGTGACATGTACACCTTTTCAAACGGCTCCAAAACATTATTGAGTAATACCGGTTATTACTTCCAGTCCTTCTGTGATCTGTGGACCGGAAATCTCGGTATTTGATGAATCGCTAGCGCCCAAAACAACACGAAGCAATTCCGGCTCTCCCTTTGCACCGAGCCTCCAAAGTGTGCCTCGCTTGGGCTGACCCTGAGCGCGCATTTCTTCAAACAGCTTGCGCTGCTGGGGATCCAGCATTCTTATTATGGCAGCTTGCGATTCTTTGCGAATCTTGTCTCTCAAAGCACTCATTCCGCCGGGACCGCCTCCACTACCTGATTGAAAGGCGGCCCTCATTTTCTGGCCTGTCTGCTGGAATATTTTTCTTAATTCGGCCTGCTGTGATCCTGAAAGATTCAAACGCTCTGTTAATTCTTTAATTCTATCTTCCGGGTCGGGACGCCCACCAGATGGTCCACCTCCGCCGGGGTCTGGAAACCCGCCCGCAAAGGCCGGCTGTGCAGGGGCAGATGGATTTGGCTCGGCGTTGGGTGGCTTGAAGCGCAGAGCGGCATTGGCGACCACCAGAACCTGGAGTCTTTTCAGCAGTTCTATTTGCACATCAGCGGTCATGCCGGGCATAAGGCTCATATCTCGATTCTCAGCCGAGATGATCACTTCATAGGTGACCACGTTTTGAACCGTTTTACCCATTTTGCGGACTTGCTGAACCACACCGCTGAATTGCCTTGTCCCGAAGGCATCTACAGTAAACTGGGCGGACTGGCCCTCTTTGATTCGTCCGATATCCGCCTCGTCCACATAGGTGGAAACCTGCATTTTGCTTAAATCCTGGGCAATGGTAAACAGGGTTGGGGCTGAAAGGCTGGCGGCTACCGTCTGACCGACATCCACATTGCGATCGATAACAACACCATCTACTGGCGAGCGAATGATGGTGTTGTCCAAATCCACCATGCGTTTGTCTTTGGCGGCAATTCTCAGTTCCACCGTGGCTTCGGCTTCGCTGATCTGCGCCTTGGCGATTTCCAAAGCCGCTTTGACGGAAGATACATTGCTTTTTGATGCAAGCACCTGGGCTTCCGCTTGCTCCAACTGGGCCGCAGCTTCCTGATAAGTTGTCTGGGCTTTGTCATATTCATATTTAGAAACAATAGCCTTATCCACCAATGCCTTTTCACTCTCCAGATTCCGTTGGGCGTTCTCTAAAGTGACTCTGGCTTTTTTGGCCTGGGCCTGGGCTGCATACCAGTTAGCCTTTGCACTTTCCAAGTCAGCCTCAAAGCGTGAGATTTCGGTTTTCTTTGACAGCAGCTGGGCCTTGGCCACAGCAAGCTCGGCTTCGGCCTGGCGCACCATGGTTTCAAAGCCTTCCGGATCGATACGGGCGATGATCTGGCCAGCGCTGACCGGTGTGTTGTAGTCCACCAACAATTCCTTTATCTGACCGGACACTTCCGTTCCAACCTCCACCGTCACCACGGCGCTCAATGCACCGGTGGCTGATACGGTGTTGACCATATCTTTTCTTTCAACTTTGGTCAGTTTGTATCGGGCCTGGGCTTTATTCGGCGCCCAGATACGGCCCTTGCCCCAAAGCCAGGCAGCACCGGCCAAGGCAATAATCAGCAGCACGATCCAAAATTTTTTCATGTGACCTCATTTCGTGATCAAGAGCACCATCGGCTACAAGTCGCCGCCGACTGAAAATTCCAATTCGGCCAGCGCTTTGTGCTGTTCATATACGGACTGAGCCAGGGCGTTTTGCGATTCGGCATAGAGCATCTGGGCCGCCTATTTCCAAGGCATTGTGGACACCGGTGCTATAGCGACCTTCGTCCATGGACAGATTTCCCTTGGCCTGGTGCAGATAGACTTCCGACGTTTTTATGGCTTCCCCAGTTGCCTGCACCAGAAGAAAAGCCCGGGTGACTTCTTCTGTGACGGATAATTTGAGGTTATTCAATTGCGCTTTTAAGCCATTCACATCGGCATCTAAACACTGGCATGGCTTGAATCTGATAGACACAATTGAAAATACCATGGCCTATCTTAAATCCCTTAATATAGATGGATTGTGATATGTAAAGGGTAATCTGCACTTTTTTTAGCAGGCTCTAAACCTGCGATTCCTTGCCAGTATCAAAAGTTTACGAAATGTTCTGGTATTATGATATCCTCCGTAATCTTGAAGATTCCGGAGGGTGGTTTCGGAAAACCATCTTTATCCAACAAACGGGTAATAATCGTCTGGAATATTTTAAAACCCAAACCCCGACTCTGTAAATTTTGAAACTGCAGCTTATTCCTGATAATTCTCAGCTAAAGTGCATGTCCCGAATAGAACATAGGCGATATTATCACCCGATGCAGAAAGAATCGCCCGGCCTGTTTTTTTCGAGATGGTTATGCTCCAGGCCAAACCGTCGTCAATGTTTTCCACGCCTTCTTCAACCCCCTGGAGTATCAATTTGTTTTCTACATGTTCCACACGATCGATTCTGCTGGTTTTTCTAACCAAGCTGTCCTTTGAAGGGCGCAATATTTTTTTTTCAAAATCTATGAAAAATTTTCGAGGAAGACCGACCCTGTCAGGGTCAACATCATTAATGATTCTGAAGGGATTGATTTCAATAATTTTATCAACGGAGCCTGACAATGGCTTTGACCCATCAAAGTCACCGGCAAAGGCAAACCGGGGCAGGATGAATAAGCAAAATAGAAAAAAAAGTTTCGGTCTTCTTAAATCCACAATTTGCTCCTTTCCGGTTAAAGTGGTTCATTGAGAAAATCCATATTGCAAGGCGTATCTCAATAATATTTAACTTTTTTTTGAGGTTACCGTCTGAAAGGATGAGATTTGCTGTTTTAATTTTTTGGTTTTGCATTTGGGGCAGCTGTATTTTTTCTTTTCGTATTCGGAAATAGAAAGCACAATGCTGAAAGATTTTTTACATTTTTCACAGAAGAACTCATAGGTTGGCATAAGACACCTCCTTTTTTTAAAGGGTATTCAGGCGAAGGCGAATGAAAAGGATCGGGTTTACTGCGCATTATCATTAATGATGAGCTTTACTCAACTCGCTTTTTCGAACCTTTCCCAGTGAGGTTCGGGGCAGTTCTTCACAGAATGAAATGGTCTTGGGGCATTTAAACTTTGCCATATGCCGGCTGCAAAAGCTGATGATGTCTTCCGCACTTGGATTTGAGCCCTTTTTGGGAATGACAAAGGCCTTGCCGACTTCTCCCCATCTTTCGTCCGGCACGCCGACCACGGCAATATCTTCGATTCCGGGGTGCTCTCTTAAGATCCGTTCAACCTCTGCGGGATAGACGTTTTCTCCACCGGTAATGTACATATCCCGGGCGCGGTCCACCAGAAAATAATAGCCGTCTTCATCCATGCGGGCAAGATCACCCGTGTAGAGCATTCCGTTTCGAATGGTTTCTTCGGTTCTAACCGGATCCTGCCAGTATCCACCGGGCGGCCGTTTCGATCCACGATATGGACTTCGGCATGAAATACCGGACGGCCCACGGTACCCGGCTTGCGAAAAGAGTCTTCTTCCGATGCCCACAGCAATATGGAGGTTTCCGTTTGACCCATGACCTGTCGGAAGGCCAGACCGCCCTCCCGGCATTGTTCAAACAGCTCGGGGGTGGTCTTCTCCCCGCCTCCGGCACATACCTTTAACGATGAAATATCTCCTCTCTCCTGCGGGTCGACCTTGATGAGCGCCCGGTAAACCGTCGGAACACCCAGGAATTTGGTAACTCCATACCGCTCGATATCCTGGTAAACTTTTACGGGATCAAATCTGGGATGAATCACCATGGTGGCGCCTTTGTAAATGGTTGGCGACGCCTGGATAAAAAGCCCGCCGGAGTGAAACAGCGGCAAAATGACCAGCATGATATCGTCGAAGTGCATTTTAAAAAAAATGTCGGCATTCAGGCAGTTAAAAAACGTCTTGCGATGACTCAGCACAGCACCTTTGGGCCGGCCGGTGGTGCCCGAGGTGTACATGATGACCTGGGGCTCTTCCGGGTCAGCCGGCCCCAGGGACCGCGTGAGAAAGGGTTTGTGGCCGTCCAGGGCAGCCGATTCATAGATATAATCGAAAACAGCACCGTCAGGCGGAATGTTACCGACCGAAGCCAGCATCACCTGCGGTTTGATTTTTTCAAATGGCAGTTTGTTGACGGTATCGGCAAATTCCTGGCCGAAAACGAGCAGTCGCGGTCGGCAATTTTTTAAAAAGTAATCCAGCTCCGGCGGGGCCGATCGGAAATTAAGCGGCACAAAAATAACGCCCAGCCGGGCGCATGCAAGGAAAAGCTCAACAAACTCAGGGCAATTGTTCAATGTCAGGGCCACCCGGTCGCCCTTCTCGATTCCCAGAGACTGCAACCAGCAACTGGCCCGATTGGCCCGTTGATGCAGCTCGGCATAGGTAATTTTTTGATCTTCAAAAAGGATGGCTGTTTTGTCCGGATGCAGATCAGCCCAGCGTTGCACCCACCAGGCAATATTCATCGAGCGGATCATTGAAAACTCCTATTAGTGGCGAATTTGCGTTTCAAGCTTGAGCCTCAGCCAGTCGGGGATGTCCCTTTTTTTAAACGTATCCATAT
>WOR8_10009132_pt1 | contig 12307 bp, 15 predicted proteins | sample DeeMarSeWOR38_10_FD_19890 | JGI IMG/M metagenome (IMG submission 19890) | reverse complement strand
ATATTACCGTTTGTTTTTTATTTATAAAAGCGTCTGTTGAGAATAAGATCCTTCTTTTTTCATCATAAATGGATATTAAATTTTTGCAATGCCCAGGAGTGGGTATGATTTTAAATCTTGACTTTTCAGTATTGAAATATAGATTATTAGGCAATTCTTGTATAACAACCGGATGTGGAATCCCTCAAACTAACTTCCTTTCGGGAGGAATGGAGATATTCTGTCTCACGAGGAAAGCCGTTTCTAAGGTAGAAAACACTTGTATTCCACGTTTAATAACTAAATCATGACACGCTCCGTAATGATCCTCATGATGGTGAGACAGAATGCAGCATTCAACCTTAGAGTAATCTAAAACTTTTAGAAAATCATCTTTTGCATGTGCAAATCCGCAATCGATCAAAAGCCCGTCGACCAAATACGCCGAAACCCACATGAATGGCTTCCCTTGAAGATCCAGAGTAGCCATCTTGTATATAATAACAGATTCTATTTCCGAAATTTCAACTACTACAGGCATTATTCAATGTGATTCAAGACAATTTTCTTGAGATAAGATATCCCCGTAATTCGTCTTAATAGCGAATCCTACGAATCTATATATCTTTTTTCTCATTTTTTAAAATATTAACTCTAATTTTAATTTATACAATGTCCATTAAGATTTTAGTACTGGGCGACACTCATGCTTACACTTTTAATGAATTAAATCAGGTTTTGATTAACAAGATAAAAGAAGCTGATTGGGTAATCCATACCGGCGATTATATTACTTTAAAAGTACTCAAGAGCTTTCGTGATTTAAAAAGCCAAAAATTTAAGGGTGTCTACGGGAATGCTGATCCATTGGATATTAGAAAAAGTATTCAATCAAAGGAGGTATTTACTATTCACGGTAAGAGAATCGGTATCACCCATCCTTCGGAGGGAGGCCCTGAAGAAGGAACCGAAAAGGTCGCTTTATCCAAGTTTAAAGAGGAACGTTTAGATATTTTAATTTACGGCCATACACACGAAGCTAAAATCAAAAAAGAAAAAGATATTTTAATTGTGAATCCGGGAAAGGCCTACATTGAGCCCAATTCGTTTACTCCCCACGCTACTTATTGTATCATTGAGATTGATGATGATATAAGTATAAAAATGAAAAAAATATAAAAAATTGGATGAATCATCCTTTTTGTGCTTCTTACTTAATCCCAAGCTTTTTTAATCTTGCTGAAAGATTTCTTATATTCGTCAGGATTACCACCACCTACGATATGATCAACGTATACTTTTAAACTCTTGAGAAATAATATTGCAGCCATTTCCAGCACGCCTCTTTGGTCTTCAAGTTCAAACTCAGTCCAAATTGTCACTTCCACGTTATTTCCTTTAGGAGTAAATATATACCCAATTTTATTCATCGGACTGCCTTCCTGAACTGACGTCATTTTAACCCTCGGTTCATTTTCTATTTCCGTATTCATGACATCTCCTACATTGGTCTTTAAAAAATACTTCTTCGGTTCCAATTGCGTGCATTCATTAACGACTATGTTCCATTTAGGAAGACTCAAGTAGTCATTCAAAATATCATAAACTAATTCTAATGGAGCCTCTAATTCTCTTTTTACATCCAATCTCGGCATCAGATCACCTTCTTTTTAAGTACCTAATTAATGATAGCTACTTAAATTTTATTGATGAAGATTCCTCTCAAGGAGTAGAGTATTGTTCTTAACTTCTTCGGGAATTGATACTTTTTTATTATTAACATAGTCGAAAGACACTACCACTGCTTCACCCTCAGCTGCAATCCTGTTAAGTTTATGGCTAAACAAAATTAACTTCATGATATAGCGATCGTCTTCGAGGTTCGTGGTTTTGGCACCAACGGTAACGGTATCAGGATAATGAAGAGGTGCTTTATAACTGCATTGAGTAGATGAAAGTATCGGTCCTATTCCTTTCTCTTTTTTCCACTTACGGAATCCTGTCTTGTCAAAATACTCAACCCTCACGCTTTCAAAGAATCGAAAAAACATCACATTATTGACGTGTTGGAAGGCATCCATATATCCCCATAAAATAGGAATCTCCATAGTTACGGGAAATTCACTTAAGATTTCATTTAGAGATTTATAATTTTTCATAATAGTCTAATTAAAATCGATAGAATGTAATTAATGATAAGAATGAGGGATCCGAAAAAAAACTTAAACTTCTGCTCTTAATTTCAAGATTTTCTTTTTAATTTTTTTAATGCGGTGATCAGAATCGTTATAGATCATGAAATCCTCGAGAATTTTTAACGCCTTCTGATAATGGTGAATACTATTGATAAAATCCCTATTTTTTTCTGCGTGTTCTGCGGATTCGATTGCGAAATCTATCTCGACTTCTTTTGATTTTTTGTCTAATTCAAATATCAAGTAGGATATTTTACTAATTTCCCCTTTTAAATTAAACTCATTTGCGATATATAGCGCTTTATTGTATTCTTTCTTGGTGATTTCATAGGTAGAGTTCTTTTCCGCTTCTTTTCCCTTCTTTATGAATTCTTTTATCAGTTTAGAAGCGGTGAACTTATCCATCGTTTCGATTTTCTCCTGCATTTCCGAAATATCATCTTCCGTTATGAGGATCGCTGAAATCGGTTTATATTTTTCTACTTTATTATGATTTTCTTCTTGTAGATTTTCCATGTTGCTTATTACTGTTTCGAGAGCTATCGGGATAAAGATCTCTCTTCTCACTAGTTGATATATCTCGTACAAGATCACGTGGGCTTCGAGATTTACTATTTTCTTGACCTTGTATACAAGGTTATTTATAAAAAAGAAAGGTTTCGAGACGAGAATCTCTTTAGCCAGATTAAAAATCGCTTTTTGAATGTTATTGTTCTTTATGATTTCAAGATCGTAAGGAGGTATTGAATGGGCGATTATCATGGGGAATACTAAGGAGATATTGAATGCTTGTATGATATAGTCAATCATCTCATCAAAATCTACAAATCCGGTTTCTCGTAGAACAAGCAATTCATCCTGAAATTTGCTTTCAAATTCGTATAAAAATGTCACAACATGAGTTCTCATCTGGTCAGAAGCCTTATGATCGAGAATTAAGCACAACCTGATAAAGTTTCCGTCTTTGAGTAGTATATTGAAGTTTTTGTACTGGAATTCATAGAAATGATTCGCATCTACTTTGTCGGAGCCCATGCTCGATACATCATTCGATTCTGAGAAACTTATATTTGCTTGGATAAATCCTCCTAATAATTCGGGTTCCACATCTGCTCCTGAAACCGCATAATTTAATAGAGATAACCCGGATTCCTTATCCATTATGATTAAATGTTTAATATTTAGTACATCTATGAATCGTTGCCATATTAGATCCCGGTCTAACTGTAAACGTTTTTCATTAGAGTCCAATTCCGTGATTTTGATTTCTTCATTGATTTCAAAACCCATCTCCTTTAGACGGTTTATCAAACAATCCCTACATGGAATATTTTTATTTGGACATTGTGTTTTAACGAAACCACAATCAAACCCTAACCCGTTTATAATAAAATAAACCATTTACAACCCCGAAAACCATTAATCAATAATTTAATTGATACCCCGTTAGAGTACTACTAAATTGAAAAAATTGTCCATTCCTTCTAAAAAGAAGTAATTGTTCAAGAATTTAAATTTTTAGATGTAGATAACGAAGACGCCGAATATTAGATTCATAAATTAAGGGGCTAAAAAAGACGAAACATTCGCGATTCAAGAATTTTGGCTCGGAAACCTAAACTTTCTCACTCAATAAATTCCAAATTTAATGTTTCCTCAAATTCTTGCATCTCTAAATATCTCTGTTTAAAAGGAACTTTTTTATATTCATTTAATAGCTCCCAATCTCTTCGGTTTATTTGTATTGTTTTCTTCTTCAATTATCTATCATCTTTTTTACTTCTCTTTCTATATTTGAAATCAAGATGATCTACTAATTTAGACATTGTTAGACCAATGTTTATCAAGCCCATGTTAGTTTTCATAATTTAAAGAAAAGATAATGTTTGGCAATTATCTTATATAGAATGATCTGTTTTAACTATCTTAAAAGGGATGTTTTATAGAGTGCGAATGAAATGAAAGAAAAGTATTATAGAGAGAAAAATGCCGTGATCACGGGAGCCGCGAGTGGAGTCGGGAGAATGTTATCTGTTAAATTGGCTCAGATGGGAACCAATTTGGTGATTTCGGATATTAATATGGAACGATTGCGTGATCTTGAGGTTGAGCTCAAGAATTATGGAGTTGAAGTGATTGCTGTAAAATGCGATGTCACTAACAGAAATGATGTCGATATTTTAGTGAATGATTCTCTAAAAAAATTTGACCATATCCACCTTCTTTTTAGTAACGCGGGAATATACATGGGAGGACCGTTCGAATACTTTTCTTTTGATGATTGGGAAAGGATATTACAGGTAAATCAATGGGGGATGATTCACGTAGTTCGAGGTTTCATTCCGAAAATGTTAAAACAGGGATTTGGACACGTGATCGTGACCAGTTCAATAGCAGGATCGATGGGTTCGGGGGGAATAATACCATATTGCACTTCCAAGTTCGCAAATACCGGTTTTTGTGAAGCACTTTATAGTGAATATAAAATAAAAGGAATTGACGTGTCTGTTATATGTCCGTTTCCGTTAAAAACTAACCTGATTGAAAATTACATATTCTGTATTCCTCCTGAGCTACTGGAAGGCCATTCTCAAGAAAGTATCGAAGAGGGAATAAATGCAGCCAAGAAGGTATATTGGCAGGAATTCACACGAAAAGGGAGTGGAGTCTTAGGTGGCGTTCCGCTGGAAAAATCAGTAACACGAATGCTTAAAAAAATTCGAAAGAAAAAACTCTATGTTTTTGAACGATGGTATGGACGTTTGTTTCAATATGTAAGAGGAGCGTGGCCTGCATTATACAAATTGATCCTTAAGTTATCAGGAAAAAGACATGAAGCATTATTAGAACATGCATACGAAGAATTCAACAAGGTTGTAAAGAAAAAAGGAACCTAATAAAACATTAAATAGATTAACCTAACCAAAAACTTCGGAAAATTCTTTTCCCTTTCCGAGGATCTCATCCACTTTCTCCAAAATGTGTGGTATGTCAATTCCTTGAGGACATTTTTCTAAGCATTCTTCGCATTGAATGCATAAACTGGCATTACCCAATTTCTCACCTTTGGATTCTTCAACTTCTTCGGGTGACTTTGCCATATTATCATACCAGCGCATGATATTGGGTCTTGCCCGTTCTCCCCACCAGGCTATTTCATTCAAAAGAGTAAAATTCAAAGGAATATTTACTGAGCTTGGACATGGTTGGCAGTACTCACAATTTGTACACGGAAGAAATATATGTTTTTTATATTCTTCCCGCAATTCAGAGATGATCTCAAGATCTTCCTCGGAAAGGGTGTTTATTCCTGACTGATCTGCACTATACATGTTTTGACTTACCATCCACTTAGCACCCATTCCGCTCAATACAACCGAAACTTCAGGTTGATTCCAGAGGAATTGAAATGCTCGAAATGCGAGAGTTCGATTTTTAGAAGCCTTTTTGATTATTTCGTTAACTTCAGGAAAGGGCATAGTTAACTTTCCTCCTCTTAAAGGTTCCATGATTATTACCGCAATACCCTTGTTTGCAGCATATTTCAGTCCTTTCGTAGTGGCTTGATAGTCGATATCAAGATAATTATGTTGAATTTGAGCTGCATCCCAATCGTAATAATCTATGATTTCCTTGAATACTTCATAAGAATCGTGAAATGAAAATCCGATATGTTTGATCAACCCTTTTTCTTTTGCATCTTCCATCTTCTTTATTAAATTAAACTTCTTTACCGTTTCGAATAACCTCGTCTTCAATGAATGGAAGAGATAAAGATCTAAATGGTCAGTCTGTAATTTTTCTAATTGCTTATTAAGAAAGAAGTCGAAATCTTCTTCTTTTTTAACCAACCACACGGGAAGTTTTGTAACCAGTTTCACTTTTTCCCTATAACCATCTTTCAATGCCTTACCGACCACGATTTCACTTTCTCCGCCATGATAGGGCCATGCGGTATCGATATAATTAACACCATTATCAATAGCATGACGAAGAATATGTATTGCTTTATCTTCATCGATTTTGACTTTTTTTTCGTTTGTTTCCTCATCTACAATCTCCTTAGTAGGAAGTCTCATGGCTCCGAATCCCAATGCTGAGACTTCCCAGTCTAACGATCCCATTTTTCGATACTTCATATCACTAAAACACGATTAATTTGTTTAAAAATGTACTAATCAGCGTATTATAAACATAAGATTACAGAAAATTTATAGATTCTCATGGTAAATAATTGGCTTTTTATTCAAAATCTCAAAATCGTTGGATTTAAACCTACTATAAGAAAAAAGATTAAAATCATGATAGTTTTTACATAATATCATACGGATTCTTCTAGTCTTAGGATAAAAGGGGTCTTACATTGTCAACCAAAAATATTGTCGATTTATTTTTAAACCCAAAATCCGTTGCCGTTATCGGAGCCTCGAAAAGTCCTCTAAAAGGCGGAAATCGAATACTCAACAATTTAGTCCTGAATAATTTTAAAGGAAAGATTTATCCGATTAATCCGAACGCCAACGGTAAAGTCTTCAACCTTGATTTTTATAAATCTGTATTGGATGTTGAAGATGACATCGATGTTGCGATTTTTTATGTTCCCAACCGCATTACTCCGGACCTGATTGCACAATGCATTCAGAAAGGCATAAAAGGTGCTATCATTGAAGCATCAGGATTCGAGGAAGTAGGAAAGGAAGGGATTGAATTAAGGGATAAAATTCTCAAAATAACGAATAATTTTTCAAAAATAAGAATCGTCGGGCCAAACTGCATGGGAGTTACAAAAATTGATGCTGATAGCGATAGTGAAGATAAAGGAGGATTTTTCACCAGTTTTGGAGTAATGAATAAATATAAAAGGGGCAATATAGGAATCATCAGTCAGTCAGGAATGTTAAATGGTGGATATCTGATGCATTTAATGACGAAATACCCTAACCTAGGAATCAGATACTCGTGTTCAGTAGGAAATAAAATGGATCTAAGCGAGATAGAATTTTTGGAGTATTTTCTCGAAGACCCGACAGTGAATGTAATTGCGGTATACCTTGAATCCTTCAAAGATCCTCGTAAATTTATTGAATTATGCAAAAAAGCTAAGAAAATCCCAAAAAAAACTATTATTTTTATTAAAGGAGGAAGGACACAACAAGGTCAGAAAGCTTCTTTAAGCCATACAGGAGCTCTTGCTGAAAGTTCGAACGTTCTCCATGATGTATGATGCCGATAAAGTATTTCCTTCGAAAGGAAATGTTGCGATGATAGCAGGATCTGGTGGGGCAGGAACAATTACGGCTGATCTCACAATCAAATATGGTTTAAAATTTCCCGAACTAAAGAAAGATTCTTATCAAAGTCTGGTAAAAATATTCCCCGAATGGATGTCACCAAATAGATTTGCTTTAGTAGATATTTGGCCGGCAATGGAAAAAGCAATGATGAATGGTGTGAACCCTCTGCAGGTTATGAGAACTGCTTTTGAAGCAGTGCTTGGAGACGATAATGTTGAGGGTCTTTTCAACATGTTATTTGTATCAAAACAATGGCGGGGTTTTAGCAGGCCTGATCAACTGAAGGATAATATAGAACGATTTGATAAACCAATATTCTTCTGGTTAATTGGAGACGATGATGAAGTTCGTGATCTTTCACGTATTTTGTCAAGTTTTAATGTTCCGTCGTTTTGGAGTTTGGAAGAAATGGTTAAAAACTTTCAAGTATTAGTAGCTGAATCTAAAAGTAAAAAATTATGAGATCCTTCAATTTAACAGAGTTTTCAAAAATCCTAATCATTATTTTTCGATAATCCTTCTAAATTTTTACAATTAAGCCTGAAAACATTTGTTTTTCGGTAAATCATTTCGATTTTGATTGACAAAGATTTAAATAGGTAAGACAATAATTATTTTATAGTAAAAAAAAGTTTTACGATAAAAAATGACTAATAATAAAAAAAAGAAAAAGAAACCCATTTTTGAGAAAGTGGGTTTAGTTTTTAGGAATCCTGTGAGAGCAGATATAATGAAGGAATTAGAATCGAAACCTCAGAGAGCAATAGATTTACAGGAAAACATCGGTGTTCCTAAACAGAATATAAACTATCATCTGAACGCCCTAAAAAAAGGAGGGTTGGTTCAAACACACAAAAAAGAAGTGGATGAATTAGAGACTTTGTCTGAAGAACTCCCCAGTACGAGAGGCGTCAGAATTAATGGTGTAAGTAAAAAGGGAAAATTAAAAGTTTCTTACGGTGTGGAGTTAACGGAAAATGGAAAGAATGTCGTTGAACAATTCATCAATCCGCTCTATGAAAAGCAGGATACTGCTAATGAAAAAAATGATAAGAAAAAAACCAAAAAAAAATGAGGTGTTTGATATATGATAAGTGAAAAATTAAAAATTGTTGATACGATGTTTAAGGATCCTTTAAGTATTCTCACGTTGGACACTCCTCAGTCATCAAATAATATGGTTGTCATCCCTCTCATCTATAAAGAAAATATTATTGATTATATTAGTGTAAGAGAAGCAGAAGATTTAGGTTTGATCAAGATTAATGAATCTGAAACTGTAAGCCAATTACAAGTTGTTAATAAAAGCGATAAGCCCGTACTTATCCCCTTTGGTGTCACCGTTAGAGGGGGAAAGCAGGATAGAACGATTTGGGAACCAATATTATTACCTGCGGGTGGAAAGCACGATATTTTCAAGCGAAATTCAGGGTTTACGCAAAAAAGTTACACCATTCCGGCAAAATGTGTCGAACAATCAAGATGGCATTATAAAAAAGGAAAAGGATTCAAATCTACAAAAACAAGGATACATCCGAATGTAGCATTCGAAGCCATATCATCATCAGGACAGGGTGGAGTGTGGGGCGAAATCCAAGCTTATAGGACTGAAATGAACTATGCATCAAATATTGCACCCACCCAAAGTTATCTTGAAATGACCGAAAACATTGAAAAAGAAGTGAATAAGTTTTCGACAAGTTTTAGGAACGTGAAAAATCAATGCGGAATCGCAGTTTTCATTAATAATGAATTTATCGGAATGGAATTCTATGCAAATCCTAGAGCTTGGCAATTCATGGGGGAAGATGTTCTAAAAGCTTTCTCAATTGAGGCTTTGAGAACTAAAGGAAAGTCAAACGTAGAAAAGGATGCGTATTATGAACTTGAAATAAAAAAGGTCTTACGAAAATTGAACCTGGAGTTTTCTGTTAGAAACGGAATAGGTCTTGGTCAGTTAGTTGAATTTAAATCCGAGAATAAAAAATGGAGAGGAAATACTCTGGTTCATGAAGATGCTTTAGTTCAGTTTTATTTAGTGTCCAAGAGAGGAGGATACAAAGAGGAAGCATCACGGGAATACATGTTCCAAACGAATATTCAGCAAAGAATCTATTAAGATTTCTTAAATCCCTTTTTTTTTATTTTTATTTCTATAACTTTTTTTTCAAAATAAATTGCTGATTTTTTACATTTATGAGAAGATTTTTATTAAGATTCTCTTATTAAGTTTTTAGAAATATATACGAGTAGAGACAATCATGAGTGAAAAATTAAAAGCTTTAAAACAACATATTAGCATTGCTGCCTATTATTTAGCGCAAAAAAACCACCCCTACGATACTCTTTGCTGGTGGCTTGCAGAACGGGAACTATTCATTCTGAATAACTTCAGGAAGGTTTCAAAAGAATATATCAGACAAAAAGCTGCAGAAATATACATTTCAAATCCCTCTTATGATGTTTTATGCTGGTTGATTGCAGAAAAAGAAGTAATTCTTAAATCGAAAAAGTTTAAACCCGGTTCAAAACCTTATTTCTTTAAATGAGCTTTTAGGTCGTCGATATCTCTTCAATCCTTTTCCTGGCTAGATTCGCATATTCGGGTGATATCTCATACCCTATGTAATGCCTGTTTAACTTCATAGCTGCTAAAGCTGTCGTACCGCTACCGATAAAAGGATCTAACACCACGTCTCCTTCATACGTAAAGAATTGAATTAAGCGATGAGGTAATTCTTCAGGAAATGGCGCAGGATGCCCGATTTTTCTTGCTGAGACTGCCGAAAACGTCCATATTGATTTAGACCATTCAATGAAATCTTCTTTAGATATGGTGCTTACTTTTTTCGATCTCTCAAGTTTATTAGTCAGTTTTGAGAATATGAGTATGTATTCATGGATATCTCTCAAACAAGGGTTACTTGCAGAAGCAAAAGAGCCCCACGCAGTAGAAACTCCCGCTGAAGCACTCTTATTCCATATAATTTCTCCCCGCATATGAAAACCTAGGTCTAACATTATATTAATTACAAATGCGTGAAGGGGGACATAAGGTTTTCTGCCGACATTCGTTATATTAATTGCTACTCTGCCACCTGGTACGACGATTCGCCAGGTTTCTTTAAAGACAGCCTTTAGTAAATTTAAGTATTCTGATAAGGTAAGATTATCATCATATTCTTTTACGACATTATAAGGAGGGGAAGTGACCATGAGATGCACTGAATTGTCGGGAATCTTTTCCATATTACGACTATCTCCGGTAATGATATTATCAAGAATAGATTCGGGTATTTCTGAAGAATTGTCAACATAATCTACTTCTCGAGGCAATGTAATACCGCTAAATAAGTTAGAATTATAAAATCGGGAAGCATCATGACTTTCTCTTTTCGAGGATCCGAAAGAACTGGTTTTGGTTCCTTTCTGTTTTGAATTTTTCTTTTCAGGCATTGTCTTTATCTACCAGGTTTTCCTATCAAAACTTAGGTATTTTAAATAAAAAAAATTATGTTTTGTAATAAATATCATGCATTAAGGGGCTCTTGAATGGTTGATCACATGAATAGAATTGAGAATCGCCTTCATCGGGTAAAGATTAAATTAAGGAAGGAGGAGATCATCTGCAAATTTGCAAACGCGTGTGAAATCGCCGAAAATTGTGACCGCTGTAATGTTTACTACCTCAAATGTTCAAAATTCAGGGATTTCAGTAAAATATGATGACTCTAATTAATTTTTAATGAAAATTGTTGACCCGAAGTCCCGATTAATATTTTACACCATGTTCTAAGTAAAATTTAAGCATTGTCAGCGCTTCTCCCCAGCCTGTAGCGCATCCGATTTGAGCTTTTCTTCCTTCGGGCGTGTCATGGAATCCTTCTTCCTCAACTTTCACTAAGGTTCCATCAGTAACCTCACGAAAGGCCAAGGTAACCGTAGTTTTATAGTTAGGATTATCAGGAGACCATTGAAAAACAAATCTGTTGGGAATGTCTACTTCTATTACGGGACCACCGTCTTCGATAATCCCTTCGGTAATATGTGTCCGTTCTTCGGTCCATCTAAACGTAATCCAGCCCCCTTTTTTTCTCTCAACACGCGCTCCATCTGTAAACCAATCATCCAATCCCTTTCCTGTAGTAATGGCATCAAAAACAGTTTCTATTGGGGCTCTGATGAGTGTAGAATGTTCAACCTTAATTTTAATTAACTCATCCATATCACAGCCCTACCGAATAGTTTTAATGAGTTTTCCTTGCATTTCGTGCGATAGCATCAGTTACTTGTTCCCATGTTTCAGGAGGCAAGCTATGTCCCATTCCATCTATTATCAATAACTCAGCATTTGGGATTGATTCTGCTGTGTCTTTACCGCCTTCAAGGGGTACAAGAGGATCATCTCCTCCATGGATAACTAAGGTAGGGATATTAGTTGCTTTTAATGCCTCTTTTCGGCTTCCACTTGCTAGAATCGCTGTTAATTGGCGGTTTAATCCATCAGGATAAAAAGATCTATCATAGTTTCTTCCTGCAAATTCTCGAGCATAATTTTCATCAAACGGAAAACCAGATCCATAAAGAAATCGCAATACTTTAATCGAATGTTCAATATTTGCCTCACGATCAGTTGGAGCGGGAGTAAGAAGAACTTTCATCGCTTCCGGGCCAGGTTGAGGGAGACCGGGATCACCTGTACTACTCATTATTGAAACGAAACTTTTAACTCTCGAAGGATGGCGAAGGGCAAATGTTTGAGCGATCATTCCCCCTATTGATGCTCCACAGATAAGGGCTTTTTCGATATTTAGAAAATCAAGAAGACCAGCGGCATCA
>WOR8_10005397_pt1 | contig 12309 bp, 9 predicted proteins | sample DeeMarSeWOR38_10_FD_19890 | JGI IMG/M metagenome (IMG submission 19890) | reverse complement strand
CCAGGACTTCCGCAACTACAAGGTCAGCATAGAAAAGGCGATGAACATCCTGAGTTTCAAGCCAAAGCACGATGTCGAAGCCATTGTCGTGAATCTCCTGGAGCACAACCAGCATTTCCTGGACTACGACAACCCCCGCTACTATAACATCAAAGTCTTCGAGCAGGTAAAACCCGCTGGGTGGTGGGCCGGGCATAGTCCATGAAGGCGATTGTCATAGGGGCCAACGGGCAGCTGGGGAGTGACCTTGCCGACGTGTTCCGCACCGGGGGGTTTCAGGTGCTCGCCATGACGCACAGTGATATCGAAGTCGAGCAGATAGACTCCGTGAAAAAGGTCCTGACAACATTCCAGCCGGAGATCGTCCTCAACACGGCGGCCTACCACGTGGTCCCGCAGTGTGAGAAGGAACCGGACCGGGCATACGCGGTGAACAGCCTTGGTGCTTTCAACATCGCCCGAGTGTGCGAAGAGATCGGAGCATCGACCATATACTTCAGCACGGATTACGTGTTCGACGGCCTGAAGGGACAACCGTACATCGAAGAGGACAAGCCAAATCCACTGAACGTCTACGCGGTGACGAAGCTGGCGGGTGAGTACTTCACGCTCAACTACTGCACAGGTGGCACGGTAGCCCGGGTCTCGGGAATCTACGGGGAGGTCCCGTGCAGGGCGAAGGGTGGGAACTTCATCACGACCATGCTCAAACTGGCCAGAGAGAAGCCCGAGGTCCGAGTGGTGAACGACGAGATCCTGACGCCGACCCCGACCCGCGAGATCGCGAAGAAGACCCTCGAGCTGGCCCGAGGGGGGCTCAGGGGGCTCTTCCACCTGACCTGCGAGGGGGAGTGTTCATGGTATGAATTCGCCGAGGTGATCTTCGAAGAGCGCCGCCTCACGACTCCACTCTCTCCCTGCAGTGCAGCGGAGATGCCGCCGTCGGTCCAGAGACCGTCCTACTCGGTGCTGGAAAACGGGAGGCTTGCCGCGTCCGGCCTCCTACCCATGCCCCACTGGAAGGATGCCCTCGTGAGCTTTCTCCGTGACACAGCGGCTCCATAAGCAATACACCCACCCATGAAGCTTTCGATCATTACCGTTTGCACGAACGAGTGGCACGTTCTCCAGAAATGCCTGGAATCGGTGTATGGCCAGACAGATGATCTGGATTTCGAATACATTGTTGTTGACAACGCCTCCACCGATGGATCTCCTGACCGCATCCGTGAGATGTTTCCCCGGGTGAAGCTGATTCTAAACCCTCACAACATGGGGTTTGCCGCGTCCAACAACCGGGGGATCAGCGTCGCGGAGGGTGACTACATCCTTCTGCTGAACCCTGACACCGAGCTCCGCGATCGGGCGATATCCAAGACTGTGCGTTTCATGGACGCTCACCCCGATGCCGGAATCGTGGGATGCAAGCTGGTGCTCTCCGATGGCACTGTCCAGGAGTCGCTTCGGGGATTTCCCTCCGTATGGAATGTCTTCACCGAGACGAGCTTCCTCTACCGTCTCTTTCCGAAGACGAAACTCTTCGGAAGCTACCACATGACACACTTCGATTACGAGTCGTCCCGGGAGGTGGACTGGCTCTGCGGGGCCTTCCTGATGATGCGCAAAGCTGTCCGGGAGGAGATAGGTCTTCTGGATGAGCAGTTCTACATGTACACCGAGGAGGTGGACTACTGCTATCGGGCGAGGCAGGCGGGGTACAGGACCTGGTACTTTCATGAAGCCGTGGTTTTGCATTACTGGGGCGGGATCAGCTCGGTGAACCAGAGGGTTGTCCTCTGGATGCACGGCAGCAAGCTTCTCTACCTCAAGAAGCACTTCCGTGGCGCAGAGAGAGCGGTTCTCGTGGGGCTCCAGTATGCAGCGATGCTTGTTCGCACCCTTGTCTACTTCCTCCTTGGTTGTCTCTCGTTCAACCCGAAGCTCCTCAAGAAATCTCGCTTCTACGCGGTGGCCGTGGCCAAGCTCCTGACGCAGCGGTGGGAATACGTTCACGGCCACACCGGTCCCGTTCAGCCCTGGCGGGTCTGAATTCTCTCCATACTAGTCCAAAACCACGGTTTTCCCTTTTGCGGGATTGTCCCTCACGCCAGGAGTGGACTTGCGCCCAAGTATGTGGGTGTGTATATTGGCGGTGTACACCCGCCACCATCATTGTGGAGAAGCATCGAAGCGTCATGAAAGCCTTCTCCCATCTCCTGATGCTCGCCGGTTCTCAAAGTGTTCCGGTGAGGACCTTGTGGGTACTGATCCTGCTCCCGCTTGGCACGCCGTCGTGGTCAGGCGAACCCCACCTTCGGATCGAGAACATCACGATCCTTCGAAAGAACATCTTCGACACATCCCGCGCGGACCAGCGGCACGTCTTCGGTTCTGTCGTCAACGCGGTTCACCTCCCCACGAGAGAGAGCGTGATCCGTGGCGAGCTTCTGTTCAATGAGGGGGAGATGTTCGATATGGAACTCCTCAAGGAGTCCGAACGGCATCTTCGTGCTCTTGGATACATCGGAGACGTTATCACCCGGTGCGACACGCTGACTGATTCCACGATAGCCGTCACGGTCGAGACACACGACAAGTGGACAATCGACATGCTCCCGGCGTACAAGCAGGGGGGTGGCGTCGAGGACTTCCGATTTTCCTTGAAGGATGACAATTTCCTGGGGGGCGGCCAGAGTCTGAGTCTGAGCTACACCTACCGTAGTGATAGACCGGATCCACACGGCATGGATCTCGCATTTCTGGAGCGAAACCTCTACGGGACGCGTCTGAGCGCACTCGTCCGTCACAGAAACACGTGGGACCAGACGTTCAACGCGGTCCGCCTCGAGCGGAACTACTTCTCTGACAGGACTCCATGGGCGGGGGGAATCTACGCAGAGCTCGGCAAGCAGCGTCTCCTCCTCTATGACGAGGGAGCTCTAGTGCACGAGGAAGTCTCGGGCCGGGAGGCCCAGTCCGCCTGGGTGTCAGTCTCGCTCGGTGAAGGACCATTCATCAGGCCCATGGTTTCCTATACACGCACCAGATCGAACTTTGCGATGGCCCGGAGGTTTGACAACCTCGACCTCGTCACCTTCGGCGTGAGTCTGCTCGGGAGACAGTTTGTGGAACGGTCGTTTCTGAACAACTTTGGCAGGGTTGAAGATGTTCCCATAGGCATCCACGTGGGGTTCTCGATCGGCAAGAACATCCGCGGAGCCCGGACGCTGGGGGTTGACTACAGTCTGGGCGTGTTCTGGAAGCATTCCTGGCTCCTTTCTGAAGGAAGCTACCTGGGCTGGAGCGCGTCATATCAGAGCTTCTTCGAAGGCTTGCACAGGCCGGAATCCACGCTGGAATTCATGCTGCTCCACCATTGGAAGGTCTCCCGGTATCACACACTCGTGGCGCGTGCGTCCATGGCGGCCGGGTTCGGCTGGTTGGGGCGGAGGCAACTGCTCCTGGGAACTTCCACCGGGCTGCGCGGCTACGACGAGTATTCCTTCCAGGGGGATCGCAGGATCATCTACGGGGTTGAGCATCGGGTCTTCACCGATGTGGATATCTTCATCTTCCGGTTCGGCGCTGCGGCCTTCCTCGACGGCGGCACAGCATGGACGGGCGGGCCGGCAGGAGGGCAACGATTCCACCACGCCGTCGGCTGTGGCCTGCGGATAGAGAATACAAAACTCCAGGGAGCCGGCCTGATCCGGATCGACTGGGCCATGAACCTCGACCGGGGTCATGCGACGCAGGTCATTCTCTCCAGCAGTCTACCGTTCAGCGCGTTTCTCGATCTGGACGCGGCGAGTCCCGCCCAGGCTCTGGACGGCTTCTAACCCTCCCCGGCGCCTGCGGGATCTCATTCCTGGGGGGAGGAGGTACGCTTTATGCAGCGACAGGATCTTGTTCCTCCCGCCTGTTTTGTCGTTTCGGTCATCACCATGGTCTGCCTGGCCATCCTCGTTCCCGGCCCGAGGATTGCGCCTTTCCCGTGGAACCTCCTCGGGCTTCTCCCCTTTGCCGCCGGGGCGGCTCTTGCCGTTGTTGCCGGTCGGGTTGTCAAGAACAACACCGCGGGCGGAGAAAGCTCCGTCAGAACCGATTCCCTCCTCGCCCCGGGCCTCTTCCGCATGGGCAGGAACCCGTCCTCTCTGGGTCATCTGCTGATGCTCGTCGGCCTGGCCGTCTGTCTGGGCACGCTCACACCGTTGCTTGTCATCCCAATTTTTGTTTTCCTTCTCCAGATGCTCTGTGCGGGTGCCGAAGGGCGAACGCTGGAAGAGAGGTTCGTCGATACGTGGACCAGGTACAGAAGCACGGTACGGCGTTGGCTGTAGGCTGAATCACTGCGGGAATCCCCGGAAGTCCGCGGCCGCGTCCAGCCGCCACGGGAAATGCTGATCAGCACTGATGAGATGGGTGGGGGGAAATGACCGATAGAGCGTTCGACGAGTTTGCCGAGAAGTATGACTCCTGGTTCTTGCAGAATCGTACGGTTCTGGAATCAGAGGTCCTCCTCCTGAAGCACGCCCTGGCTGACCCTGGAAGAACACTGAGCGTGGGGTGTGGTAGCGGTCTGTTCGAGCAGCTCCTCCGATCACAACATGGCGTGGACATCCGCTTTGGCGTCGAACCGGCGGATGCCATGGCACAGATCGCGGAGAAGCGGGGGATGAGCATCAAGCGGGGTGTTGCCGAGGAACTTCCCTACGGGGACTCCGACTTTGACACCGTTCTACTCAATGGGATCCCCAGCTACGTTGCAGACCTCGGGAAAGCCTTTCGGGAAGCCTTTCGCGTTCTCAGGCCGGGAGGTCATATTGTCGTTCTTGACGTGCCGGCAGAGAGCTCTTACGGCTTGCTCTATAGGCTGGCATCTCTCGTCGGATCGTACGACGATGAGTACCTGAAGAAGGTCGTGCCCGAACACCCCTACCCCCTGGAGTTTGCCAGCGCGGCAAACTGGCGCACCACGGCGCAGAAGGCCGAGATGCTCCGCTCTGCGGGCTATGCCGACCTCCAATTTGCGCAGACTCTCACACGGCACCCGAAGTTTTCAAATGATGCCGTCGAGACCCCGGTGGAGGGATTCGACAGGGGGGATTATGTTTCCATCCGGGCCAGAAAGCCGTAGACCGGGGACTCGCACTCATTCCCAACCACCTTCCTCCTGCTCTTCCCCGAGCCCCAGAAGCTCCGCGCGCTTCTCGTGAAGTTCTCGCATGGCGTCGAGGAGATCCGATTCGCTGTTTGCGAGCTCGCTTCTGCTCTCAGCCCGCAGGCTCAGTGCCCTCAGGAGCTTCCCTTCGAGGGTGTGGGTCTCCGCAGTGATGAGTGAGATCTTGTCGCCTTCCTTTGCCTTCTCGACGGCCTGGGTCTGCGTGCGCTGCTGGGCAGCCAGCATCTCCTCCAGTTCCAGCGCCTCGAGTGTGGCAGAGTAGAACTTCACCTCTGCCATGCTCTGTCTGAATTCCGCCTCTGCGAGGTCTCGCTGCAGTTCCAGAAGCTCCAGAACGGTTTCCGCTGCGGTGGCGTCCTTTTCCGCTGCGGTGATTTCGGCCTCCACCTCGGTCTCCTCTGCCTGCTCCAGACGTCGTTCCGCGGATTCGATGGCGCCCTCCTGCTCCCGTATGTGAACACCTATTGTACTCCGCTGCGTTGTAACGAGAGCCCGCCGCGCCTCAGACTCCTCCTTCCGCGTGGCCGCCGTCTTGATGTCAGCCTTGATGTCAGCCTCGCTTCTCAGGGGGATGAGCACAATGCTGTCTGCGCTCGTGACAATGGCCCTGATCGACGGCTCTTTGGCCGGAGTCTGAGCGTTGACCCGGGGAGGTGTCAATCCACCGAGTATGAGACTTGTGAGGATCAGCGGGATGCTGTGGCCGAGATTCATGGCGCTGCTCCTTTCATGAGAAGTGTGTGAGACCCTAGTGCAACCAGAGGAGGTATGGCGACCGAAAGATACAAAACGCGGCGCAATGACACAAAGTGACGGATGCTCGGATGTGAGCGATATGTCGTCGAGGGAGCCTCCGCCGTACAAGGCGCCCCTACGGGCGGGTTTCTCGTCCCTGCCGAACACCCGGCAGAACAGCCTCTTGAGCGGCGTCCATATCCTCGGATGAGGCCGGGGGGGATTGCGCGGAAACACCGACAACGGCCTTCCCACGTAGTGCGAGGTCCATTCCCGTCCCGTGTTCCCCTCTGGCCGTCACGCACCTCTGTCAGTAGAACCCTCTCTTTCGGGACCGACACCGCATCTGTGGCAACTCGCTGCCGGGCTCGCTATATTGGGCAGAAGATCTCTTTTGTCCAATCCCTCCGGCCATGACAGAGAGCGCCAGAAAACAGTGGAGAATCATCCTCGTCGGATGGGCGGTGTACGCTTCGTACATGGCGGTCAGCGCATACATCGTCAGTGCTCGCCTGGGGAAACCGATAACGTGGTGGGAGGCCCTGACGGGAGATCTCTCGTACGCGGCCGTCTGGGTCGTCATGACTCCGCTGGTTCTCTGGCTTGCCAGACTCTGGCGGTTTGAGAAGGGGAGGCTGGTCAGGACCGCGATTCTTCATCTCACCGCAAGCATTGTTCTAGCACTCATCCATAAGGGGATCCACGGGATACTCTTCGGGTTCTATCGCTCAGCGGTCGAGGGAGAGGCGATTTCCTGGGAGCTGCAGTACCGGCATATCCTTGCATACTTTGATTACGGCGTGCAGGTCTACTGGCTGATCATCATACTCAGCTACGCGTACGACTACTATACGCGGTACCGGGAGAACGAGATTCGGACATCCCAGCTGGAGGCGGAGCTGGCGCAGGCTCAGCTGCAGGCGCTCAAGCGGCAGCTGCAGCCGCACTTTCTCTTCAACACGCTTCACACCATTTCGGGGCTCGTAAGGAACAATGAAAAGCGCCGTGCGGTCGACATGATAGCCGGTCTGAGTGATTTGCTGAGGACGAGCCTGGACACGGCCGATCAGCATGAAGTCCCTCTCCGGCGTGAACTGGAGATCCTCGAACGCTATCTGGAGATTGAGCAGGTGCGATTCTCTGATCGTATAGCAACCCGCGTTCAGGTGGGAGAAGGCGCGGCTGATGCGGCTGTGCCGAATCTCATCCTGCAGCCCATTGTTGAGAATGCGATCCGCCACGGACTCGCCGGGAAGGAGGAGGGAGGAACCATCACAATTCGTGCGGCGAGAAAGGATGGAACCCTGGAGATCAACATTGAAGATGACGGTGTAGGTCTCGCGCAGATGACCTCAGAGGTGCGAATGGAACGTGTTGGTCTGGCCAATGCCCGGGAACGTCTCCGCCATCTCTACGGGGAGCGGGGGTCTCTGAGCGTCTCGAGCCTCGAAGGCGGAGGCACGCGGGTCTCGCTCTCCATTCCCTGGCGGGTGTGCACAGAAAACGATCACGAAGTCCCTTGAAGCGGATGACAAAGGTCAGAGCTCTCATCGTCGACGATGAGCGGATTGCCCGCCAGACTCTTCGCCTTCTACTGGAGGACGATCCAGAGATTGTGATTGTGGGAGAGTGCGGCGGTGGCTCTGAGGCCATTGAGGCTCTACGGAGGGAATCACCCGATCTCGTCTTCCTCGACATCCAGATGCCAGGAGTGAATGGCGTTGAAGTGATCAGGCGTCTCCGGCCGTCGGAAGTGCCGGAGATCGTCTTTGTGACGGCCTTCGATGAGTTTGCCATCCAGGCCTTTGAGCTGCATGCGCTCGACTATCTCTTGAAGCCTTTCAGTGATGAGCGGTTCCGGGAGGCGCTACAGCGCGCGAAGAAGAGGATTGGGGAGAAGGAGATGCAGAAAGCCGGGACAAACCTGGCGGCCCTCCTGGAGGGGCTTGGGACGAGGATGGCTTCCGCAAAGGGACAGTCTTCGACCGAGCGGTTTCTCTCACGGTTTGTCGTCAAATCACCGGGCCGGGTCGACATCGTGAGCGTCGACGAAGTCGACTGGATCGAGGCGCAGGGCAACTACGCCCGATTGCACGGCCCGGAGAGAGGTCATCTTCTCCGAGAGACGATGAGTAGTCTGGAACGTCTCCTCAGTCCCGACGTCTTCATCCGCATACACAGATCAACGATCGTTCGCCTAGATCGAATCCGATCTCTCAGACCGCTGGAGAACGGCGACTACCAGATAACGCTTGACGGGGGAAAGCAGCTCGTGGTGAGCCGATCCTATCGTGACCGGGTGTTGAAGAAGCTGCAGTCTCCCGGCTGACTGCATGCCGCTCCTCCGGAGCGGTTTTCTGCCCCGCACATCCACCCGTTCGTCACTCGCCGGCTGAAATCGATCGCGACAATCCGTAGACTCTACACCGGAGTACCGGACACATACTTGGAGGCTGCAATGAGTTCACTCTGGAGGTGCGGGCATCTGTTGATGGCAGTGGTCATTTGTATCCCAACGGTGACGGCTTCGGCGATCCGTTCAGTTCCCTCGCAGTATGCCACCATACAGGCTGCGATTGAAGATGCCGAAGGGGGTGACACGATTCTCGTGGCTCCCGGGACGTACAGGGAGAATGTCAACTTCAGGGGAAAGAACATCCTCCTTGCGAGTCAGTACATATTCAGCGCTGACCCGTCGGACATCGCGGCGACGATCATCGACGGCGGGAGCCCGGCGGATCCGGATACCGCTAGCTGTGTGCTCATCGTCTCGGGGGAAGACACCACGGCCGTTCTGGAGGGATTCACGCTCACCGGCGGGACCGGTACGAAGTGGACAGATGAACACGGGGCCGGTCTCTTTCGCGAAGGTGGCGGCATCCTGATCACCTTCTCCTCGCCGACGATCAGGCACAATCTCATTGTCGATAACGAAGCCATCAACAGCACCGGCTCAGTGAGTGCCGGCGGTGGAGGGATTCGTGTTGGAGATGGAGCGCCCCGGATAGTGAACAATGCAATCGTCGGCAACCGGGGAATGTATGGAGGGGGTATCGTCCTGAACTACTGCTCCGGAGCCATCATTCGGAACAATGTCATTTCCCAGAACAGGGTATATCAGGCTGTGGCGGGAGTGCCGACCTTTGGCGGAGGAGGTGTCTGGATCTATCGGGCAAAACCCGGAGACACGACCCCCAATACCGTCGAAAACAACACCATCGTTGGAAACAGGGCATGGGGCACGACAGGCACCTCATCATCAGCCGGACGGGGTGGGGGTATGCACGTTGAGCGGGCAGATGTCGTTGTCCGCAACACCATTGTCTGGAGCAACCTGCAGATTCTCGGAAACCAGATCAACGGATCGCCGAGTGTCTCCTATTCCGACGTAGAGGACGGGTTTGCCGGATCCGGCAACATGAATGCGAATCCGCTCTTTGCTGATAGCAGCTTCTTTCTGGGGGTCGGGTCACCCTGTGCCGACGGGGGTGATCCCGGGGCGGCGTACAACGATCCTGAGGATCCCGGTTCCCCCGGCGAGGCATATCCCCCTGCGGTGGGAACCCTCCGCAATGATATGGGTGCATACGGCGGTCCCGGCGGATCTCGCCTTCCCCACCTGGTCCGGCCGGGGATCTACACCCCCGGCGATTCGCTGGATCTGGGATACGTACTGCCCGGAGGGACCGTAAGGAGGACTCTCGCTCTCTATGACCTCGGTTCAGGCCCGCTGGAAATCGACAGCGGGACATTCGTCCTTGACGGGGGCTCGTCTCTTGAGATCGAGACATCGCTCCCGCTGCGTGTGAGACCGGGATCTACCGATACGCTGGTCATCGCCTGGAGCCCGACCCTCAGCACCATCCTGGAAGATACACTGCTCCTCTTCCACAACGACGGAGTGACCGGGAGCCCGTTGCCGCTACGCGTTGTGGGGAGTTCCGTGCCGACTGCCCTCCTGGAGGTGGACGTCTCGGAGATGGATTTCGGGACGCTGGATGTGAATACTCCGAGTCGGGACACGGTCTTCACCATTCGCAACAGGGGGACGGCAGAGGATTCCGTGGACCTGTCATTTGATTACAGAGGTCTGAAGCCGGAGGCTGCACTCTCGGTAACGCCGGTATCGGCGTCGATTGGGCCGGGGGATTCATTGGAGGTGCGCTTTGCCTTCTTCCCGCCACTCATTGTCAGGACGTTCAACAGCCTCTATACTCCCCGGATCCTGATTGATTCCCGATTCAGCGGCAGGGAGAGACATTTCGAAAAGCCGGTGCGGATTGTTCTTGTGGGGACACTCTCTGCGGAGGAGCCGGCTGCCGCGGTCCCGACGACGTATCACCTGGAGCAGAACTATCCCAACCCTTTCAACCCGACCACACAGATTGGATTCGGTCTTCCTCGATCCGATCAGATCACGCTGAAGGTCTACAACGTCATCGGGGAGGAGGTCGGGGTGCTCGTGGAGGGACTCTACCCGCCCGGGAGCTATCGCGTTACATGGGACGGCAGCACTCTCCCGACAGGAATCTACTTCTACCAGCTCAGGGCGGGTGAGCGCCTGCTCACCAGGAGAGCGCTTCTCGTCCGCTAGCGGATCTCTGCCGGTCTTCCGGTCAGCGGAGCAGTGTCATTTTGCGCACGCTCACAAAGGGATCACCGGGAGCGTGTGTCGGAGCGGCTTCGATTCGATAGAAGTAGACCCCGCTTGCCAGCTGCCTTCCCGCCTCGTCAATCCCGTCCCAGGTGAGCGTGTGGCGGCCCGCTTCCCAGTTCCCCTCGGCCAGGACGCTGACCTCCTGTCCAAGGACATTGTACACCGACACGGTGACGTGGCTTTGCACAGGCAACGCGAATTCGATCTGCGTTGAAGGGTTGAAGGGATTCGGGTAGTTCTGGGCCAGCCTGTAGGTGACAGGGAGGTGTTCCTCCTCCTTGGCGACGGGCGCGCTCGTGATCCCGTTGAACCAGTTGAAGATGCTGGCCAGGATTTCGCTCCTCGTCACGCTGCTTGTGGAGTCGTCGACGGCCTCGAATCCAAACCCCATGAAGATCATCTTTCCCCCTGAGGATGGGGTCTCGTGCCAGACGGCGGCATAGGAGGAGCCCACGGTGCTGTTGTACTTCATCGCGGGATGGGCGAGACTGTCGGGGGCCAGCTCATCGGGGGAGAGCTGATTCGATGCGCCTCCCTCACCGGCGAGGTAGAGCTTTGTGAACTGGGATCCGAAGGGATCATCGGGTATGCCATAGGCAATCCGTCCCAGAGCGATGTTTCGTCTCCACTGAGCATGGAGGACCTCTGAGAGGAACGGACTCCCTTCGGCCTGAAGATCCTCTGCGATGTTCTGGCCACTCACGAAGAGGTGTCTGCCGGCGGCCAGATGCGCCCGGAGTTCACCCTGGGCTGAATCCGGTATGGTCTCCTTCGTCCTTCTCCCCGTCACCCAGACCACGATGCGCCGCTCTTCCAGGGCGGCATGGAGCAGAGATGCACCCTTCATCCGCACCGTCTCGTGGTAGGCGCCGTAGGCTTCGACGGCCGACCGGAAGTAGTGTGCGGCGTTGTCTTCGGTGGTATCCCTATCCACGATCAGGATCTCGGGATACCCCACCACCAGAGGATTGCTGAAGAAGACCGTGTCCTGGTCGTCATAGAGAGCGGACTGGAGGGTGATCTCTCTCGGTTCAAACGTCGGGCTCACGCTGAAGAAGTCCTCAATGGAGACGGACGACTGGCCGAGGGAGTCGATGGAGAAGGAGCTGCTGGCCTCGGCAGTTGCTCCTTCTGCATCGGTGGTGGCGCGAAAGCCCATCTCGGTGCCGGCGGCCGGGTTGAGGTTACGAAGCTCGATCCGGAGACTTCCGGTTTCGCTCGGCTCGACCCGTCCGTTACCGTTTCCGACGGAGCCCTCGACGATCTTCGCCTCCTCCAGGACAATGAATGGCCGGGTGCCGATGTCCAGGTCGGCCGTCATGGTGAGATCTGAGCTGCTGATGTTTCTGATGCCCACGTAGGTCGGTCCGCTCTCATACGATTCGGTGCCGGGGACTGAGAGCGGGTCAAACGTCCTGTTGTCCGAGAGACCCGGATACGGGTCACCACCATCTCCCCGGTTACTCCCCTCGTTGAGGTCTCTCCGGCCGTCGGCCTGCTCCAGGTCGACGAGGTAGCGGTTCTCGTTCCGGTTGTTGTTCCTCGTGTTGTCAACGTGGAAGATGAGGAGCCCGGACCCGTCGAGCGTCTGATCGAATCCGATCTTCTGGCGGTTCTCGACGAGAAAATACTCGGGCCCCGATGCCCCGAGCCTCCAGAGCTTGAAGATATCGGGGTGCTCCTCTGCGTGCCTGATAGGCTGTCGCTTCCTAAAGGAGGTGACCACCGTGGGTGT
>WOR8_10009455_pt1 | contig 12310 bp, 8 predicted proteins | sample DeeMarSeWOR38_10_FD_19890 | JGI IMG/M metagenome (IMG submission 19890) | reverse complement strand
ACGAGCGGCGAGTCGAAGACCCAGTTCGGGGTCGGGCCGCTGCTCGTCATTCCCACCGCGACCGACGATGTGCTGGGGACCGGGAAGTGGCAGGCGGGCGGTGCCGTCGTCGCCGTCTCGAACGTCACGCCGGCGGTGCTGGTGTTCGGGCTCGTGACGTACCAGCACTCCTTCGCGGGCGACAGCGCCCGTGCCACGACGAGCGTGGTCACGGCGCAGCCCGGAGCCGTCTTCCAGGTGGGCGGCGGCTACTACATCCGCACCTCCGGCATCTGGCAGTGGAATACCGAAACGGGTGACTACGCGATCCCGATCGGCCTCGGCGCCGGGAAGGTCATGCGTGCCGGCAAGGCCGTGCTCAACCTGTTCCTCGAGCCGCAGTTCACGGTGCTGCACGAAGGGGTGGGGCAGCCGGCGTTCCAGATGTTCGCCGGCATCATGGCGCAGTTCCCGAAGCGGTGAACGGGACCCGGGAGCGCGTGTACCCCTGCCCGCCGATGGAGCACGATCCGGCCGCGCACCCGATCACGCGGCGGGGGCCGCACGTAGGAGGCGAGCCCGGTTGAGGCTTCGGCCGGTGCCTCAGCCGGCGCTCCCCCCAGCACGGACGGAATGGTATTATCGACCATTGTGTCCACGATCCGTCAGGAACGGCCCTCGGCCGAGCAACTCGGTAGCCCCTTCGAGTTCGAGAGGCTGATCTCCGAACTGTCCTCCCGGTTCATCAATCTCCCTCCCGCCGAAGTAGACCGCGAGATCGAAGATGCGCTGCGGCGGGTCTGCGATCTTCTCCGGATCGATTTCGCCGTCCTGTGGCAATGGTCGGCCGTGGACAAGGAGGGCATCACCCCCACCCACGCCTACCCTGCCCTGAACGGCGAGCCACTGCCCGATCCAGGGACCCAGGAGCACTTCCCGTGGGTCGTACAGGAGATGCGGGGGGGCCGCACGGTTGCAGTTGCGTCGATGGATGAACTGCCGGCAGCAGCCGCGGTCGATCGAGAGTCTGCTCGAAAGAGCGGCATCAAGTCGAATCTCACTCTCCCCTTGGTTGTCGGGGGCGAGGCGCCCGTCGGCGCCCTCGCTTTCAACATCTTGCGGGCGGAGCGCGACTGGCCGGAGGTGGTGGTGAAGCGGCTGCAACTGGTGGCGCAGGTCTTCACCAACGCGCTCGCCCGAAAGCGCCGTGAGGTCGCCCTGCTGGAGAGCGAGGAGCGGCTGGCACTGGCGGCGGACTCCGCCGAGGCGGGGCTCTGGACCCTGGATTACGGCACCGGCGCCTTCTGGGCCACGGAGCGGGCCCGGGCGCTCTTCGGCTACACGCCGGACGAAGTCGTCACGTTGGAGCGCCTCGAGGCGTCGGTGCATCCCGACGACTGGGCCGCCGTGCGGGAAGCGATCGAGCGGTCGGGGCGCACCGGCGAGCCCGTCAACGAGGAATACCGGATCGTGCTTCCGGGTGACGGCGAAGTGCGGTGGATCATCTCTCGTGGTCGTCCCTCGTTGGCCGCCACCGGCGGGCCGGGCCGCCTGATGGGCGTCTCCATCGACGTCACCGAGCGGAAGCGAGCCGAAACGGCGCTTCACGCGAGCGAGGCCCGCCTGTCGGCGGGTGCCGACCTCGCCGGACTCGGGTTCTATCAGGTGGACTTCGCCAGTGGCGTTGCGCTGATCGACGATCGGTTCAGGAAGATCTGCGGTATTCCCCCGGAACGGGAGCAGGGCCTCGGCGCCCTCGAGTTCTGGCTCGAGCACCTGCACCCCGATGATCGCCGGCAGGTACTCGAGATGCGGGAGGATCTGCACGCCGCGAGGATCGAACGGCTGGCCATCGAGTATCGGTTCCTCAATCCTGCGTGTGGGGTGGTGTGGATCCATCACCTCGCCGCCATCGCCAGGCGCGATGGCGCCGGCCGCCCGGCCGTTTCGTTCGGCGTCCTGCGGGACGTGACTGGGCGCAAGCGACAGGAGGACGATCTGCGCGAGCTGAGCCGCCGGCTGATCGGCGCGCAAGAGCAGGAACGCGCGCTGCTCGCGCGGGAGCTGCACGACGACGTGACCCAGCGGCTCGCCGTGCTGGCGATCGACGTCGGCCGCGCCGAGCTCGATACGGCGGATGGCGCGCACGCCGCGACGCTGCGGGGAGTGCGCGAGGGACTGACACGTCTCAGCGAGGATGTCCACTCCCTGGCGTACCAGCTGCACCCGTCGGTCCTGGAGGAGCTGGGCCTGGCCGAAGCGCTGCGGGCGGAGTGCGAGCGTCGGTCTCGCCAGGGAGGGATGGCGATCTCGCTGGATCTCGATCCGTTGCCAGCGGCCGTCGGGAAAGCGGCCGCACTGTGTCTTTTCCGCGTGGCGCAGGAATCCCTGAGCAACGTGGCGCGCCACGCCGAGGCCCGCGCCGCGGACGTCGCGCTGCGGCGGATGGACGACGGGTTGGTGCTGGCCGTCCGTGACGACGGCGTGGGTTTCGATCCGGCGCATCCGGAAAGTACGCGCAGCCTCGGCCTGGTGAGCATGCGGGAACGCATGCGTCTGGTGGACGGCACGCTCGACATCGAGAGCGCCCGCGGCCAGGGGACGACCGTCATTGCATGGGTCCCTACGGAACGGTGGCTGTCGTGAAGCCGCCGCGCCGACCCCGGGTGCTCCTCGCCGACGACCACGTCCTCGTGGCCGAGGCGTTGAAGAGCCTGCTCAGCACCGACTTCGAGCTGGTGGGGGTGGTGGCCGACGGGCGCGAGCTGCTCGTGCAGGCCGCGACGCTGCGGCCGGACGTGATCGTCGCCGACATCACGATGCCCCTCCTCAACGGCATCGACGCGCTGGTGCGTCTGCGTCAGGATGGGAACCGGGTGCCCGTGGTGTTTCTCACGATGCACCGCGACGCCGCCTTCGCGCGGCGCGCGCTCGAGGCCGGGGCGTCGGGCTTCGTGCTCAAGCACTCGGCGTCGACGGAGCTGATCGAAGCCATCCGGGCCGCCCTCGCCGGCCGAACCTACCTCACGCCGCAACTCGCGGGAGAGGTGCTCGACGCCATGAAGCGAGGGCCCGACCGGACCGGCGATCAGGCGGAATCCCTCACGCCGCGGCAGCGTGAGGTTCTCCAGTTGCTGGCGGAGGGGCAGTCGGCAAAGCAGATCGCCGCGGTTCTCGGGATCTCGACCCGGACGGTGGAGTTCCACAAGTACCAGATGATGGAGGCGTTGGGCATCCAGACCAACGCCGAGCTGATTCACTTCGCCATCAAGCACGGTTTCATCGAGTTCTGACCGCCGGGAGCAGGCCCCGCACAGCATCCTTCCCGGCCGTCGGCTCCGGGAACCCGGAACGGAACCTCGTATTTCCCGAGCGTCGAGCCCCGTAGTATCCCGAGGTCACAGCCTACCCAACCCTCGGCTAGTCTACACTGCGTTCCGACGTGTTCAGTCGCACGAGGGATGACGCCTCCGGAACGGTGTCACGCCGGGATGTGGGGCATTCGTTGGACTGGGCAGGTTCGCGCATTGCGCGGGCGAGTGCCTGGTCAGCGCTGGAGATCCAACAGGGTAAGGAGGATGAGCATGAAGAAGCTCGGTGTGGTCGCGGCGCTGGTCCGCGGCGTCGCCATGACGGGCGACCCGACGCAGCAGTATGTTACCTTCAACATCGGCATCGCATCGAACTAACCGCGGGCAGGAGGTACGGATGACGCTTCTACGCTGGGCCGCTGTGGCGGCCGTCACGGTTTCCCTCGCGGGCTGCTCCGGCATGAGCATCCGGACCGACTACAACCCCGGGGCAGATTTCTCGAAGTACTCCACGTACGCGTGGCTGGCGACCCCCACGACCGGTGACGCTCGGGTCGACAACGCCCTGGTCGAGGGGCGGATCAAGGCCGCGGTGGATCAGGCGCTGACCGCCAAGGGGTACCGCCAGGTGGCGCCGGACCAGGCCACGTTCTGGGTGGGCTACCATCTGAGCATCGAGGGCCGGATGGACGTCAACACGGTCAACTCGTACTACGGATACGGCTGGGGCCGGGGGTACTACGGCCCGGCGTATACCGACACCCAGGTCTATTACTACAACCAGGGCACGCTCCTGATCGACATCGTGGACGCACAGGCCAAGGAGTTGGCCTGGCGCGGTTCCGCCGAGGCCGAGGTGAAACCGGACGTGCCTCCGGAGGAGCGGTCGAAGCGCATCAACAGCGCCGTGGCGCAGGTCCTGGAGCGGTTCCCGCCGAAGTAGGCGGCACGCGCAGAGAGGCTCGGAGCGAACCACCGCGCCGTGCGACGAATGTCGCGCGGCGCGGTGGTGTTTTGCCTGTTCCCCCAGAGTCGTGTCACCGCGTGTGAGAGTGCTGCCCTGATTCCCCTGCTGTCTCAGTGCCGCGGCTCGCATTCCTCACCTCGTGTTTGGACGCGTGATCGGGCGCCGGTCGGTGTCCCCGCGCCATTGCCGCATGTCCGGATCTCCTTCTGGTGACCTCCCAGCGCTCGCTCGATGGAGGCCCGGCTCGCGCCCCCGGAGATTCGACGGTCGGGACCGCCACCGCGCCGTTCAGGCTCACTCCCTGAGCGGACGGACCGACGCACCCTTCCGGCCAGATCGACGCGCGGTACATTGTCTCTTCTGGGAACGTCTCAAGGCCGCCCCCGGGGATCGGCCCTGCCGCGCGTCAGCTGACCGGAGTCCTCACCATGCCTAAACTCGCTCGATCGTTCGGCCCCGCGGCTGTGGTCGGCGCGCTCCTGCTGCAGGGGTGTCTGCTGGGGCCCAACTACGTCGAGCCCCAGATCGGAACCGCCGACGCGTGGCGGTCCGCTGTCGCCGAGGAGATGAGCCAGGAGTCACCGCCGATCGTGCGGTGGTGGGAGTCTCTCGGCGATACGGTCCTCACCGATCTCATTCACCGCGCCGAGCTGGCGAATCTCGACCTGAAGTCGGCGGTGGCGCGCGTGCGGGAGGCACGCGCGCTGCGTGGCATCGCACGCGGCGACTACTTCCCGACCATCACGCTGAACGGGGCCTATTCGTACTTCAAGCTCTCCGAGAACAGTCCGGCCGGGCAGATCGCGGCGGGAGCGGGCGAGCCCATCGAGGCGGATGACAGCTGGCAGGCGTCCGCCGACTTCTTCTGGGAGATCGACGTGTTCGGCCGCATCCGGCGGCAGAACGAGGCGGCCGTCGCGCAGTTCCAGGCGTCGATCGAGGACTATCGGGATGTGTTGGTCACGCTGTACGGCGAGGTCGCGGCCAGCTACATCGACGTCCGGACGTATCAGACGAGGCTCGCGTTCGCCCGGCAGAATGCCACGCTGCAGCGTTCCACGGTACAACTCACGCGAGACCGGTTCAACGCGGGGCTCGTGTCAGGGCTGGACGTCTCGCAGGCTGAGACGAACCTGGCGGCGACCACGGCCGAGATCCCGACGCTCGAGACGGCGCTCCACCGTTCCCTCAATCGCGTCGCCGTGCTGCTCGGCGTGCAGCCGGGCACGATCCACGACGAGCTGAGTGCCGCCGCCGGGATCCCGACGGCGCCCGACTCGATCGCCGTGGGACTGCCGGCGGAACTGCTCCGCCGGCGTCCGGACGTTCGGCGGGCCGAGCGCCTGCTCGCTGCCCAGACGGCGTTGATCGGTGCCGCCAAGGCCGATCTGCTCCCCCGGTTCTCCCTGACGGGCATCCTCGAGCTGTTCGCGCCCAAGGTTGGTGACCTGTTCGCGAGCGAGAGCGTCGGCTGGAGCCTTGTGCCCGGGGTGCGCTGGAACATCTTCGACGGCGGCAAGATCCGGAACAATGTGAAGGTCCAGGAAGCTCGTACCGAACAGCTCCTCTACTTCTACGAGCAGTCGGTCCTGTTGGCGCTCGAGGAAGTGGAGAACGCGCTGGTGGCGTTTGAGCTGGAGAAGCTGCGCCGAGAGCGTCTGGGCGAAGCGGTGGCCGCCGCACAGCGGTCCGTGAGCATCGTGCGAACGCAGTACCTGTCCGGGCTCACGGACTTCCAGCGCTACCTCGACTCGGAGCGCGCGCTGTTTCAGCAGCAGGACCTGCTGGCGGCGAGCGAGGGCCAGGTCGTCCGGAACCTGATCGCCCTGAACAAGGCCCTCGGCGGTGGCTGGGTGCTCGAGGGCGAAGAGCCCGACCGGCAGAAGACCGCCGCGGCGCCCGCCGACGCACCCAGCGGCCTCCCTGGCACACCCGACAACGACCGTTAGCCATCATGATCCGACTCGCGAGAAACGTCATGACCATGCGCGCTTCAGCCGGCTGGGGGCGTTGCCCGAGCCCCAGGATCGTCCCGTTCCTCCTCGCCGTCGCGGCGAGTTCACCGGCACCACACGGGCCGTCGAGTCGGTGGAGATCCAAGCCCGGGTGCCTGGGACGCTCGAGGAGGTCCGGTTCGAGCCGAGCAGTTCGGTGCGCAAGGGCCAGGTGCTGTTCGTCATCGAGCGGGCGCAGTATATCGCCTCGCGGGACGAGGCACTCGGGTCGCTGCGGTCGGCCGAGGCCGAGCTGGCGCGGGCCGAGTCCGACCTGAGGCGGGTGGAACAGGCGATCCAGACGAACGCCGTCAGCCAGAGCGACCTGGATCGAGCACAGGCGGCGCGCGATCAGGCTGAGGCGGCCGTCATCGCCGCACAGGCGCGACTGGCCAATGCTGAGCTGAATCTCGAATACACCCTGGTGCGGAGTCCGATCGAGGGAATGATCGGCCGCAGATTGGTGGACCCGGGCAATCTGGTCGGTGCGACGGGGCCGACGCATCTCGCGACCGTCAACCAGATGCGGCCGATCTACGTCTACTTCCAGGCGCCGGAGGACGCGGTGCTCGCCTTCCTCGCGGCGCGACGGGACACGCTGCAGTCTCAAAGCGACGTCGGCCGGGTTCAGGTATCGCTGGCGAGCGAGACCGACTTCCCCCACGAGGGCCGAATCGACTTCGTCGACAACACGGTCGATCCCGCGACGGGGACCATCGAACTGCGTGCCCTGTTGCCCAACGAGAGTGGGGCACTCTTCCCCGGGCTGTTCGTCCGCCTCCGGGTGGTCGGACGGGAGAAGCCGAACGCACTCGTCGTGCAGGAGCAGGCTATCGGCGCCGACCTTGGCGGCAAGTACGTGTTTGTGGTTGGCGAGGAGAATGTGGTCGACCAACGCTACGTCATGCTGGGAGCGCGGCAGGATGACGGGACGATCGAGGTGATCAACGGCCTCGACGGCACTGAGCGTTACATCGTCAATGGGATGCTACGCGCACGGCCCGGATTCCCGGTTACACCACAGACCGAAGCGGAAGTGGCCCAGGCACAACAGGCCGCGATGCCGGCAGAGGAGAACTGAGCCGTGGGTGCCTTCAGCTCGATGTTCATCAACCGACCGATCCTTGCGATGGTGATCTCGATCGTCATCGTGCTCATGGGCGGGCTCGCGATTCCGCTCCTGCCGGTGGCGAGCATGCCCGACATCACGCCACCGACGGTCAAGATCTCCACCTCCTATCCGGGGGCGAACGCGCAGGTCGTCGAGGAGACGGTCACCAGCCCGATCGAGCAGCAAGTGAACGGGGTCGAGAACATGATCTACATGTCGTCGCTCAGTTCGAGTGACGGCGGCATGAACATCACCGTCACGTTCAAGATCGGCACCGATCCCGACATGGCGGCCGTGCTCACGCAGAATCGGGTCGCCATCGCCGAGCCACTGCTGCCGGAAGAGGTGAAGCGCCAGGGTGTCAAGGTCGAGAAGCAGTCCACCAGCATGGTGCTGGCGGTCGTGCTCAACTCGCCGGACGGGCGCTATGACGACGCCTTCCTCAGCAACTACGCCACCACCCAGGTGAAGGACGTGCTGGCGCGTGTCCATGGCGTCGGCAGCGTGATGATCTACGGGGCCAAGGACTTCGGCATGCGGGTGTGGGTCGATCCCGCGAAGCTCAAGTCCCGCGGTCTCACGACCGACGAGGTCGTCGGGGCTCTGCGCGAGCAGAACGTGCAGGTGGCCGCGGGGCAGATCGGCGCGCCGCCCATCGAGACGGGCCAGCAGTTCCAGTACAACATCGTCACGCTGGGACGGCTCGCCGATCCAGCGCAGTTCGAGAACATCATCGTCAAGACCGGAGCGCAGGGCGAGCTGGTGCGGCTGCGCGACGTTGCCCGGATCGAGCTGGGTTCGCAGAACTACTCGTGGTACGCGCAGATGGATGGTGGTCCGGCGAGCATGATCGGGGTCTACCAGCTGCCTGGCGCGAACGCCATCGACGTGGCGAACGGCGTGGGGGAGGCGATGCGAACGCTCGCAGCGCGCTTCCCCGAGGGCCTCCAATGGGGACTGCCCTACGACTCGACCCAATACATCTCGCAGTCGATCAAGGAAGTGATCACGACGCTGCTCATGGCGGTCGTCCTCGTTGTCCTGGTGGTGTTCATCTTCCTGCAGGACTGGCGGCCGACGATCGTGCCCACCGTGGCGATTCCGGTGTCCCTCATCGGGACGTTCGCGGTCCTCCTGGCCTCTGGCTTCTCGATCAACAACCTGAGCCTGTTCGGCCTGATTCTCGCCATCGGCATTGTCGTCGATGACTCGATCATGGTGACCGAAAACACCATGCGGATCATGGATGAGGAAGGGCTGCCGCCCAAGGAGGCGGCCAGCAAGACGATGTATGAAGTCGGTGGCGCCGTCGTCGCGACGACGCTGGTGCTCCTGGCGGTATTCGTGCCAACGATGGTGATGCCCGGACTCACGGGCAGGCTCTACAAGCAATTCGCGGCGACCATCTCGGTCGCCACAGTCCTGTCATCGGTCAACGCGCTGACCTTGAGTCCGGCCCTCTGCGGGTTGATGCTGCGGCCATCGAGCGGGGAGCGGCGCAAGGGACGCTTCTTCACGTGGTTCGACGCGAAATTCGATGCGATGTCTGGTCGCTACATGGGTATCGTTGACAGGATCCTGGGGAAGACCCGGGCGATGGTGCTCGCCTTCGGCGTGATGCTCGTGCTCATGATGCTCGGGCTCTCGAAGGTGCCGGGCGGATTCGTTCCGAGCGAGGACGAAGGCTACTTCTTCGTGAACGCCGAGCTCCCGCCTGGTGCGTCCCTGGAGCGCACGCGCGAGGTGATGGACCGCGTGAACGGCGTCTACGGCGAGATGGAGGGTGTCCAGCATGTCCTGACGGTGGGGGGGTACTCCCTCCTCAATGGCACGGCCGGACCAAACTACGGGTCCAGTATCGTCACCTTGGACCACTGGGATGATCGTCCGGGGCCCGGGCTGTCGATCTGGGGGCTGGTCGGCAGGTCGGCCCCGCAACTGGCGGAGATCCGCGAGGCTATCGTGTTTCCGTTCCCGCCGCCGCCGATTCCGGGACTCGGCTCGGCCGGCGGATTTCAGATGGCGCTCCAGGATCTCGGCGGAATCGGCCTCATCCAGCTCGAGACCTTCGGGAACGACCTCGTGGCATCCGGCAACGCGAGTCCCGTTCTCACCCGGCTGAACCAGAACTTCCGGGCGAACGTCCCGCAGCTGTTCGCCGAAGTGGACCGGGAGAAGGTGAAGACGCTCGGGGTGCCGCTGCAGTCCGTGTTCAATACGCTCCAGGCCAACCTCGGTTCCGCCTACGTGAACGACTTCAACCTGTTCGGACGCACCTGGCGCGTCATGGTGCAGGCGGATCAGGAATTCCGTGCGGCCCCCGACGACATCCGCCGGCTCGAGGTGCGCGATTCGCAGGGCAACATGATTCCCCTCGGCACGGTCGCGTCGGTCAGGGATACCGTCGGCCCGCAGGTGATCCTGCGGCACAACCTGTTCCGGTCCGCGACCGTCACGGGGTCGCCGGCGGCCGGGTACTCGGACGGGCAGGCGACCGACGAGATCGAGCGGCTCGCGGCGCAAGTGCTGCCAGCGCAGATGGGCTACGAGTGGTCCGGTGTGACGTACCAGCAGAAGGAGGCCGGCAACCTCGCCCCGATCATCTTCAGCCTGGCGATCGTGTTCGCGTTCTTGTTCCTGGCCGCACAGTACGAGAGCTGGGCGAACCCGCTGTCGGTGATGCTGTCGGTCCCACTGGCGATTCTGGGTGCGGTCACGCTGACGCTGGCCCGCGGCCTCATCCAGCCGATGGAGAACAACGTCTACATGCAGATCGGCATCGTGCTGCTGATCGCGCTGTCTGCGAAGACGGCGATCCTCATCGTGGAGTTCGCCAAGCAGCAGCACGAGAAGGAGGGCAAGCCGTTGATCGAGGCCGCGTCGACGGCTGCCCGGCTTCGGTTCCGCCCCATCCTGATGACCGCATTCTCGTTCATCCTCGGCGTGATCCCGCTGGTGATCGCGAGCGGCGCCGGGGCACGGAGCCGGGTGTCGCTCGGTACAGCAGTGTTCGGCGGGATGCTGATCTACACGATCCTCGGCGTGTTCTTCATTCCGGTGCTGTACGTGGTGGTGGAGCAGGGTTGGACGAAGCTGAGGGGGAAGAGCGCCGCGAGTACGCAGGGAACGTAGGTGGCGATGGATACGAGAATGGCGGAGCCGTGTACCGGCTCCGCCATTGCGCCTTCTGCATCCAGCCGCCGCCGTGCTGCCGGGCGCTACTGGAGGATGGGAATCGACGCCGCGAGGTCGAAGGCCACCACGGCATCGAGCTTGTTCTCCAGCTGATAGAACCGCGCGACCTTCACCGCGGGCAGCACCTTGTTGAACCGGGGCACGTACTTGTTCAGGACGTCGAGATGCGCCTTCTGGATGGCGAGGAACTCCTTCAGCATCTGCGTCGCATACTCGTCGGTGACCGAGCCGTAGTTCTCCGCGTACCCCATGATCAGCGCGACCTGGCGGTCGCCGATCGGGGCCATCTCCCCGCGGTACTCGCGGTAGACGGGCCAGAAGGCCTGCGCCTCGGCGTCGGTCAGACCCATGCCGGCGGTCACCAGCGCCTGCCGCTCGGTCTGAATCTGCTGCCGGGTCAACTCGATCTCGCTGCGCACCTGCGCGCCCGCCGGGCTCGCCAGCGCGGCCCCAGCGGCGAGCACCGCAAGGGCGATGCATGTCGGCTTCTTCATCGTCGGTTCTCCTGAGGTTCGTTCGTTGCAGAGCGAGAAAGAACGTAATCGGAGCGGACAGGGGGGGGAAGGGTGGCGGAAAACGGATTCGATGAATCCCGCTCAAGCGGGTCCTCGGCTACGACCCTGCCCGTGAGGACGGGCGTGCCCCCCCCTGTCGCCTTGGCGTGTGATGAATCCCGCTCAAGCGGGTCCTCGGCTACGACCCTGCCCGTGAGGACGGGCGTGCCCCCCCTGTCGCCTTGGCGTGTGATGAATCCCGCTCAAGCGGGTCCTCGGCTACGATCCCGCCCGTGAGGACGGGCGCGCCCCCCGTCGCCTTGGCGTGCGATGAATCCCGCTCAAGCGGGTCCTCGGCCACGATCCCGCCCGTAAGGACGGGCGTGCGCACCCGTCGCCTTGCGTGCGATGAATCCCGCTCAAGCGGGTCCTCGGCCACGATCTTGCCCGTGAGGACGGGCGTGCGCCCCCGTCGCCTTGGCGACAGATGTTGGCCGAGGGCCTGCTTCAGCAGGATCCACCCCCACAACCCCCCGCGCGGCGAAAAGCTCCCCGGCGCGAAGAACTGGTGCCGAGTTGCCCGCATCACGGCGCCATCGTGTCCCCATGCGCAGCCGACTCTTCTACCACCTCGTGTGGACTACCCGCGAACGACACCCGCTCCTTGATTCTGCGGCGGCTGAGTTCCTGCAGCGGTACCTGCGCGCCGTCGCCCGCCAGGAGCGTGCTCGGATCCTCGCAATGGGCATGGTGCAGACGCACGTGCATGTCCTCTTCGAGGCAGGCACGACGACTTCCCTGTCCCGACTCGTGCAGCGGTTCAAGGGAGGGAGTTCAGCCTTGATCAACCGCGAGGGCCATACCAACGGATCGAACGTGGTACGGTGGGCGAGGGGATACGCCATTCACACGGTGGGGATGCGTGGGCTCCGGGCCGCACGAGCCTACGTCGAGAACCAGGGCGCACACCACCCCCGGGAGCGCATTGCGTCCTCCAAGCTCCATGAAGCCCGCTCAAGCGGGTCCTCGGCCACGATCCCGCCCGTAAGGACGGGCGCGCCCCCCCGTCGCCTTGGCGACAGATGTTGGCCGAGGGCCTGCTTCAGCAGGATCCGCGAAGATCGAAGACCTGCTTGAGAATCGAATCCCGCCACGAGCTTCGTCGAGCTCCATGAAGCCCGCTCAAGCGGGTCCTCGGCCACGATCCCGCCCGTAAGGACGGGCGCGCCCCCCCGTCGCCTTGGCGACAGATGTTGGCC
>WOR8_10005394_pt1 | contig 12314 bp, 9 predicted proteins | sample DeeMarSeWOR38_10_FD_19890 | JGI IMG/M metagenome (IMG submission 19890) | reverse complement strand
GGACCTTATATATCTTGGAAGAACAATGGACATATCCGGGCATTCTATATTGTACATGATTCAACCCGCAAACACACAAAAAGAATTGATAAAAGATTTATTGCTAATACAAATCCTTACAGCATTAAAGGATTTTCAGCCGATCATGCTGGATATGATCTATGGAATACCATTCAAATTCCTGAAACGAATTATTCCGGTATAAACAGGCTGATGGTAATTGGTGATATTCATGGAGGATATGACAGCCTGGTGTTGTTCCTTCGTAACAATAATGTTATCGATGACCAGCATAACTGGACCTGGGGAGATGGGCATGTATTGTTTCTTGGTGATATATTCGACCGGGGTGATAAAGTGACAGAAGCTTTATGGCTTATTTATCGCCTTGAACATCAAGCAGTCCGGAATGGAGGATTTGTTCATTTAATACTTGGTAATCATGAGGTTATGACTTTAGAAAAAGATCATCGCTTTTTGACAGACAAATATTTCTATCTCTGTAAAAAATTAAATATTACGTATGGCAACCTGTATAATAAAAATACAGTTCTTGGGAAATGGCTGAGATCAAAAAATACCATTGTTAAAATTGACGATAAATTGTTTGTTCATGCCGGGATTTCAACTGATATCCCAAAAACAGGGCTTTCTCCTGAAGAATTGAATATTATGGTTCGTTATTTTCTTAATTATCCTGAACGGAACCGAAAATTCGGATTGAAAGCTCGTGAATTAATTATGGGAATGCGCGGACCATTCTGGTACAGGGGTTACGTTGAGGACCATTATTATATAGATCCTTTGACTGACAAAGATATCAGTTCAATATTAAATTATTATGGTGTCTCTTCCATATATATTGGACATACAAATGTGGATAAAATATCAACTCGCTTTGAAGGAAGAGTAATTATGATGGACGTTCCTTTTTATACTTACGGCCATTCAATGGAAGCCCTGCTGATCGAAGGGAATGTAAAATTCCTTTTAAATTCTAGTGGTACGAAAAAGAGCTTTGAATAAACATATTCTTTGTGCATTTTTGTGGATGAACAGAGCAGCACACTGAAAATCCCATATTGATGAAAGGATTGAGTTTTGTATTTGTTTTATTTTTCATCTTCCGTTCAATATTTATATCTGCACAGGTTGAACAAGAAGATTCTCTTTATCTCATCAGCTTTGACAGTATACCATTTAAAATTCTTCAGACCAATCCTAAAGGTAAGGGCCCTGAACTAAGACTGGTTTTTCATCGTGGACAGGCACATCTCAATCCCCTATTTGCTTTCTGGTACGAAGATTCTCATAATAATTACATTGAAACATTGTATGTTTCGGAAGCCATTGCATCAGGCATATTCAAATATGGGAAATTTGAAGATGGTTTTTGGAAACCCGGTGAGGTCAGACAGCCTGCAGCTCTTCCGGTTTGGGCACATCGGAGAAAAATACAGGCCAAGGACGGATTATACCTTCCCTCACCTGATGATCCTGTTCCTGATGCTTTTACAGGATCCACTCCTTCATCAAATTTCATTATAAGCACCAAACTGAAAGATTCAAAAATTAAGTTAATAAACCTGTTTTTTGAAATCAATCAACCCAATGACTGGAATGAATATTTTCATTCCGACAAACACCCTGAGGATCCGTATTATATGGCTTCCGGTCAACCATCTTTAATTTACAAGGTGACAATTAATCTTGATGATAGGCAACAGATGTATTTTATGAAGTTAATCGGTTATGGACATTATGCCGGACAAACAGGGGAAATTTTCACAGATCTGGAAAAAATCTCCTCTGCTAAATATATCGTTGAGAAGATTCTTATTTACGTGCATAAGAAATAATTTTCATATGGGCAGTTTAGCGCTTTATTATACAAACAATATCTTTCGATTATTCATCATCAGCCTTGTATTCTTATCTATACCTGCTCAACAAATTGTTTCACAAGAAGTTTCCGATTCCCTTTCAGACCGTTATCCAAGGCCATTATTTCAAAATAATGACCTTATCAAAATCACTTTTTCATTCAACATGTCTGAAACCCTTAAGGATGTAGGAGAAGAACGGGATTATCATGATGCTACTTTCAGTTACCTGGACACAGATGGGAATCCGGTTCATTTTGATATCAAAATCCGGACCCGTGGTCATTTCAGGAGGAACCCCGCAAATTGTAATTTTCCTCCCTTACGCTTAGACTTTTCTGATTCAGAGACAAAGGGAACTTTGTTTGAAGATCAAAATAAATTAAAGCTTGTAACTCATTGCCAGACAAAGAAAAAATATTATGAACAATGTTTACTCAAAGAATACATGGTTTATCGGCTATACAATATTATTACAGAGGAAAGTTACAGGGTAAAACTGGCAGAGGTTACATATACAGACACGCAGGGCAAAATGGATTCTATTGTAAAATATGGATTTTTTCTTGAGACAGCCGGGCAGATGGCAGCCAGGAACGGTTCAGAAGAAATAAATATCAGAAATATACACCAGGAGAAAACCCACCGTGATAAAATAATGAATCTTTGTGTATTCCAATATATGATTGGAAATACAGATTGGTCGGTTCCGGGCATGCATAACATCGAACTTATCCGTTCAGATCATTTGAACCCTCCTGTCGCGGTCCCGTACGATTTCGATTGGAGTGGAATAGTTAATTCTATATATGCTTATCCTGCACCCCAGTTGGGTATTGAGTCTGTCCGTGAAAGGTTATTCAGGGGATATTGTCGATCCCAATCAGAATACCAGGAGGCTTTTGAATTTTTCAGGACAAAAAAGGATGAAATATATTCATTTTGTGAGAACTTTACTTACCTGGATGAGAAACAATCAAAACGTGTCATCAGGTATATCAACGATTTTTACACAATTATCGACAAACCTGCTTTAGTAAATATTGAATTTTATTTAAAATGCCGCACAGATTAATGATCGATTCATTCATGAAAGGATTGGCTACAGCATGAAAAAAAAGAATAAAAAATTCTGTGCCAATAATTACCCAAACGCGTATGCCGTTGAACAGGATAAATAATTAAGTCTGAATGCCAGGTATGATGATTATGTTTGAAAGTCATTGAATAAAGAATCTCTGCAGAAGGTATAATCAATTGTTGTCATAAAAGTCTCCCGTTTCGAGTCCATTACAATGAAATACTATTTATAAAATGAGAGCGGTTATTCAAAAAGTATCAGAAGCAACAGTATTTATTGATGATATTGAACATTCACATATTGAGAACGGACTTTTAATTTTCCTGGGTATTGAGGAAGAAGACGAAGAGGAAGATATTGAATGGTTATGTGGAAAAATAGCGCGATTGAGGATTTTCAGGGATAGTGATGGAATAATGAATCTCTCTGTTCTGGATGTTAAAGGAGAGGCCATGGTGGTCAGTCAGTTTACACTTCATGCCAGCACCAAAAAAGGTAACCGGCCTTCATACATCCGGGCAGCAAAACCTGATAAAGCAATTCCACTGTATGAACAATTCGTGAATCAGTTTTCCATTGAATTGGGGCAAGATGCAAAATCAGGTATTTTCGGGGCTTACATGCAAATTTCGCTTGTTAATGATGGTCCCGTAACCATTTTAATTGATACGAAAAACCGGGAATAGAAAAATATTACGAAGAATAACAAAGCTATTTGCGTTAGCCGCTAAGCAGATTATTTCAGCTGCATCAGCGGCTTTTATCATTCCTTTATTGTTTTAAACCACACTGCCATTTCTCCCTCTTCCCTGTGGGCCCATGCATAGTAAGGAATAGCTTTAAACTCAACTTCTATTGGAATTTTATCATCATTCAAAAACCGGTATGCCTGACCTTTCAAGACTGTAACTCCATGCAACAAACTATCATTGTATTCAGCTTGCCACTTTGTTGATGTTGAAAGGTGCAGATCCAACACTTCCCCATTATTGTCGATTCCTTCTGCACAATATACTATTGGTCCTCTTTCCAGTGCCACTCTTCCTGAATCTGCTTTCACGTTACTATGAGCCCTGATAGTCTGTACCGACATTGGAATATTTAATTCAATTATATCCTCCTTTTGCCATTCCCGGTGCAAAACAAGAAATCCATCAGAGACCACAGGTTGTTCTTCGGTTCCATTAATTTTTAATGAAATATTACTCTCATCCTGTTGAATGTAGGTATATAAATCACTCGGCACAGGGATATTCTTTGCCCATCCAGGTATCCTGATCTTAACAACAAATGGTATTTTTTTGCCCGTGCTGATCTGTATGCTTACTTTTCCATCCCATGGATAATTAGTTTTCTGTATAACAGTTACATTTTGTCCTTTTAACGGGATATCTGTCCGGCTTCCAATAAACAGGTTAATGAACAGGGTATCTTGTCGCTTTGCATAAATATAGCCCGGCACAGATGGAATGAACCGGGTTATATTGGATGGACAACAGGAACAACTGAACCAGGCATTCCTTTTTCTTCCTGCAGACTCAAGTACATTCGGATAGAAAAAAGAATTACCTTCAAGAGAAATTCCTGAAAGGGCTCCGTTATACAGTGTTCTCTCCAGCACATCCAGGTATTTTGAATGACCGGTCAGTAAGAACATCCGGTGATTCCAGAAGATATTTGCGATCGCGGCACAAGTTTCCGCATACGCAGTGGAATTTGGTAATTCATAATTGTCACCGAATGCTTCTCCACGAGAACTGGAGCCAACACCTCCAGTAAGATACATCTTTTTTGAGACCACATTCTCCCAGATCTTAAACAATGCCTGCAGGTAATTTTCTTCCTGCTTCATGGCTGCAATATCTGCCATTCCGGAATAGAGGTAGCCTGCCCTAACAGCGTGCCCAATTGCTTCTTCCTGTTGAACAACCGGCATATGATTTTGCCAGTATTCACCTGTTTCCCACAAAGAGCCTTCTTTTTGCCTTTCTATCCTTCCTCTTCGTTCGATAAATAAATGCGCCAGATTAAGATATCTTTCATCCCCTGTTGCCCGGTATAATTTAACAAGCCCAATTTCGACCTCTTCGTGGCCAGGAACGCCTTCTTGTTTACCAGGTCCAAAGACTTCGTAAACCAGATTGGCATTTTTAATTGCGATATCCATAAAACTTGTTTTTCCCGTTGCCTGATAATGAGCCACGGCTGCTTCATACATATGGCCTGCGTTATATAATTCATGCCCATCATCAAGGTTTGACCATCTTTCTCTTCCCCCTGACCAATCTGTGGGTGGTTTATCCGGATCAATGGTTCTCCAGGTCATTAAGTAACCATCTTCTTCCTGGGCTTCGGAAATAAGCTGAATGAGTGAATCCAGATATTTTTCAAGCTCAGGATCAGGATGGGTTTGGAGGGAATAGGATGCTCCTTCGATTATTTTATATACATCGGTATCATCAAATGGAAAAACAGTACAATAAGATCCCTCTTTTAATCCGGCTGCAATAGCAAAATTATCCATCCTCCCCGTATTTTCACACATCTTAAAACTGTATGGTATGGTTATGGTTCGGTTGGTTTCAATCCGGGGTAACCAAAAATTATCCTCTATATTTACTTGCGTGAAGGGTACTGGAGAGACAACATAATCCCGTTCTGAGTCGGATTGACAGGCAGTTAAACAAAAAAATACTAAGCCAGGAATTAATTTTTTCATGAGAATTTATTTTATAGAACTTTGAAGACGCGACTTATCACAGTTGAGTATATAAAGCATTGAACCTGATCTGTTCAGAGTTTTCAATTTATAAAAAATTCCCTGAACTAAGAAAGAGTAATTTCTATCATTAAATAATATATTTCAGTTTTACTTATTCAATTGATATCTATCTTTGCGGTAAATCTTCGTTTACGATGCTTTCAGGTCAGGGCAATAACCATAACAATAATTTGCATGCAAGATCCTTTTATCAGGATACTGTCGTTGTACAGCCTGATACCGGGATCATTCCTGTTCAGGATACAGGATCATTTGAATCTGGGTTGGCCCCGACAGAATTTGCTGATACCTTGTTTCCCATTAATCAATCGGAAATTGATACGATAAGCACAGAAGGGGCTGATACCGAGGTGTTTGTGATTCGGCCACAGCCCTCTGAACCGACAACTCAAAAGTTCAATTCTTATCCTGAATATCTTTCGGAATTCAGTACAAATGAAGTCCCCTATTTGGTTGGTTCTGATTCCCTTAAAGATCTTTGTCAGAAAACTTTTCTCCACCAGGCCGGGCTGCAATACTTTATGGTCAAAGACTCATCACAGTTGGTATTTTTAAATAAACCTGCTTCAGATTCTATTATTCTCCAGCCATCCCAGAGTGATCGCATCGTAGAAAATATACCAGAAAATAACCTGAAACCCGATTGGTTGCTTGGCATCATTATCATCAGCCTGGTTGTTCTGGCATGGATTAAGCTTATTTATAATAAATTCATTGACCAGACTTTTAATGCACTCTGGAATTTCCAGTTATCAGATAAACTTTTCAGGGATCAAAGCATTTTTTCTCGCAGGGTTGCGCTTGTCCTGAATGCAAATTTTATCATTACAGGTGGATTATTTATTTTCCTTGTCCTGGCTTATACCGACCGTCATTTATTCAACCTTAAGCCTTTTATGCAATTTCTTTCATATGCAGGAATCCTTTTGGGATTTGTCCTTTCCCGGTATATTTTAACACACATTACCGGATTTATATTCAGGAGGCAGGCCATTTTCCGGGAGTATTTACAGCAAATTTTGATCATTTATAAGGGATTGGGCGTCTTTTTAATACCTTTAATATTAGGTATCGCCTATATCAGCGAATCGCTTCGTATCTACCTCATAATCACAGGCATAACCCTTTTTTCTGCAGCTTATTTGTTCCGGTTTATAAAAGGATTTAAGCTAATATTTAAAAAAGATGTTTTTATATCTTATTTGATTTTATACCTTTGTACCCTTGAAATTTTACCTGTTCTGGTTTTATACAAGTTTTTTAATTCTTTGTTATAACAAGTTGGATTTAAAAGGTGTCGTTTCATGAGAATAAAGAAATTACTTGTCTCGCAACCCAGACCTAATAACGGAAAATCCCCCTATTCTGAGCTGGCAGATAAAAACAACCTTACGATTGAGTTCAGACCATTCATCCAGGTTGAGGGAGTCACATCAAAAGAATTCAGGCAATGCCGGATTGATATTCTGGAACATTCTGCAGTGATTTTTACAAGTAAAACAGCAGTAGATCATTTTTTCAGGATATGTGAAGAAATGCGTGTTACTGTGCCTGATGGTATGAAGTATTTTTGTACCTCTGAATCCACTGCCTATTATCTGCAGAAATATATCGTGTACAGAAAAAGGAAAATATTTTATGGTAACGGGAAGTTTGAGGATATGATTGATTTGATAAAAAAACATGGGGATGAACGATTTTTACTTCCGTTATCCGATATCCACAAAACTGAAATTCCAAATGCCCTGGAGAAAAACAGGATTAATTTCACCAGAGCAATACTATATCGAACCGTTTGCAGTGATCTATCGGACTTATCAAAACTGGATTATGATATTCTTGTGTTTTTCAGTCCGGCAGGAATTAAATCACTCTTTAAAAATTTCCCGGATTTTAAGCAACAGGAAATCAAGATTGCTTCCTTTGGTGAATCAACGGCCCAGGCAGTTAAAGATGCTGGATTGCGTCTTGATATTGAAGCACCTCGCCCGGAAGCGCCTTCAATGACCATGGCACTGGATCAGTATATCAGGAATTATAATAAAAACAATAAGTAGAATATTTCCATATCTGCCCTTGTTTTTACCCGATCCTGATTGCATAATTTGTTCCCTCTCCTGTGCAAGATGAAAAATACATTTAAAAAACGGGAACGATTAAAAAGTTCTAAGGAAATTGGGGAACTGCTTTCCTCTGGTCAATCGTTTAATATTTGGCCATTCAAAGTGTATTGGAAGACCTCTGATGTTACTCACCATATGTCTCACATAAGAATTGCCCTGCTTGTTTCAAAAAAGAATTTCAAAAAAGCGGTTGACCGAAACCTGATCAAAAGAAGAATGAGAGAATCATACCGGGTTAAAAAGCATCCATTATTTAACCTGATGCATGAAAAAAAACTATACCTTACATTCGTTATTATATATCTCCCAAATGAAATATTATCGTACGATCAAATATCTGCCGGTATTAACGATATAATAACTTCGCTGGAAAGCAAAATTTGAAACAACGATAAGGAATGAACAGATTACAAATATTATATCGTCACTTCAGATACAGTGTTTTGAACATTTACAGGATTTGCAGTTTGATCGTTCCGGTTGCATTATTCAGCCTTCCCAAAATCCTTTTTTCACAGGAAGTCAATGATACCATGTATTTTGATACATTCTGGGAACAAACTACAAAGGATAATGCAAGCTATTACAGGGTAATTCAATTTGATCCTGAAGGTGATTTTATGTTTTTCGTAACAGATTATTATTTATCCGGACAGGCACAGATGACCGGGACATATCGGTCTATTCGTCCTGATTACCGCGAAGGAACCTTTACATGGTATTTCCCAACAGGGCAGAAACAGCAAGAATGTGAATACAAGAATAATCTGCTGAACGGATCCTATATGGAATGGTATGAAAACGGTCAGATGAAAACCAAACAGAATTTTAAAGATGGAATTTTAGATGGTCTGCATAAAGCCTGGAGAGCAGACGGTACATTGAAACTTGAATCGCAGTACACGAACGGTGAGAAGCACGGGTACTTTTATTCCTATTACGATAATGGTCAAATAACCCGAAAAGACCTTTTCAATCATGGGCGTCTTCTTGAAGGTCAGTGTTTTACGCCCGAAGGTGATTCAACTGAATACTTCCCGTATACCGTTATGCCTTCTTTCAAGGGTGGGACCCCCGCCTTGCGAAAATTCATTAATAAAGTGCGCAAATACCCTAAAGATGCATTAAAGAATGGTGAAGAGGCTATCGTTCTCGTAATATTTACTGTTGATAAAGACGGTAGGGTAATCAATCCACAGATTATCCAGGGTTCAACAAACAGTGCTTTCAATGAAGAGGCATTGCGCGTGGTTTCTTCCTTTCCAAGGTGGATTCCCGGTAAAATTGACGGAGAAATCAGTGAACTGCAGGTTTCTATTGCAATAGATTTTCGCCTGCCATAAATCCCCTTGTATATTATCTCCTTAAAATTTTCTATTTAAAGTATTATAAGAATAACTCTCAGGATTTTTGTTGCGTGCAGATTTCTTACCTTTGGTATATTCAAAACCTAAAAATTTGTCTGTCATGAATTCTACTAGCACATTATCTTTCAGGTACACTTTATTGTTAGCTTTTTTTGTTTTACTCATCACCAGTTGCAAACAGAAACCTGGACCGGTTACAGAAATTGATCCGGAGTTTACATCCTATATTACTGCGTTTACTTCAGGTCATATTTCAAATGAGGCTGGAATCAGGATTCGTCTGGCTGAAGATTTTACAGCAGAGGGTGCAGAAGTTGAATTAAATCAAAGCATTGAAGATAAGTTGTTTAAGTTCCAACCCTCCCTGAAAGGGACTGCTTACTTTATTGATCCCCAAACCATTGAATTCAAACCAGACAAAAGAATGGAATCGGGAACTGTTTACAATGCTTCATTTTATCTCTCAAGAATTACTGAGGTCCCGGATCATTTGAAAACTTTTAATTTTCAATTTCAAACCATCCAGCAATCGTTCACAGTAGACCTGGATGCCCTTAAACCATACTCGACATCTGATCTTCGCTGGCATAAATTAAATGGCGTGCTGATGACTGCAGATGTCATCGAAGATAGTGAAATTGAAAAAGTGCTGGTTGCAAAACAGGGTGGCAAGAGGCGTGCAATTACCTGGAACCATGATCCTGAAGGGAAAATACATGAATTTGTGATTGACAGCCTGAACAGAACCGAAAATGAAGAAACTGTTGATATCACCTGGGATGGTGAACCTGTTAAAATCAATGTTTCAGGATCTGAAACAATTACCATACCCGCCCTGGGTGATTTTTCCTTGATGAATATTTCTATCGTTCAGCATCCCGAACAATATGTCCGCTTAACTTTTTCTGATCCTCTTCAACCCAATCAATTCCTGAATGGGTTGATAACCCTCGAAAATGGAACAGACCTTCAATTTATTATTGAAGAAAACGAAATAAGGGTTTATCCATCAGTCAGACAAATCGGATCACTTAAGCTGTCAATTGAATCCGGAATAAAAAATATCCTTGGATATAAATTAAAGCAACGTGATGACATTGAAGTAAGTTTTGAAGAAGTAAAACCGGGTGTTCGTTTATTAGGTAAGGGTGTTATTCTGCCCAATTCAGATGGCTTAATTTTCCCGTTTGAGGCAGTAAATCTCCGGGCTGTCGATGTCAGGGTAATCCGCATTTATGAGAACAACATCGGTCAATTTTTACAGGTGAATTACCTTGATGGAAATTACCAGCTGAAAAGAGTCGGGCGATTGATTCTGAAAAAGACCATTAAGCTTACCTCCGATAAACCTTTGGATTATGGGAAATGGAATGCGTTTTCTTTTGACCTGTCAAGCCTGATCGAAAGTGAACAAGGAGCCATTTATCGAATTGAAATTGGCTTCAGAAAACAACATTCATTGTATCCCTGTGAAGATGATGTGGATGAGGTACAGGAAATGGAAGAGGTAGACGAAGATTATGATGAGGGTTTCGAAGAAGAATTAAGTTACTGGGATTCATATGAGTCATATTATTATGAAGATGATTATTATTACTATGATTGGAGTGAAAGAGATAATCCATGTTCCAATGCTTATTATGGTAATCACCGGACTGTCTCAAGAAATATCCTTGCATCAGATCTTGGAATCATTGCCAAGGGTGGTTCTGATATGTCAATGACTGTTGCGGTTACCGATCTTAGGACAACCAATCCTGTCTCTAATGTAACAATCGAAATATTTAATTATCAGCAACAGATGCTGGGTACCACCCAGACCAATTCAGAAGGATTGGCTACTGTAAATCTTGAAAACAAGCCATTCCTTCTGATTGCTAAAATGGATGACCAGCGTGGTTATCTGAGGCTGGATGATGGTTCTTCTCTCTCATTGAGTAAGTTCGATGTAGCAGGACAGGTCGTACAAAAAGGAATCAAAGGATTCATCTATGGTGAAAGGGGGGTATGGAGACCTGGTGATACATTGTTCTTAACCTTTATGCTGGAAGATAAAAACAAGGCCCTGCCTGAAAATCATCCTGTCAGCTTTGAACTTGTTAATCCACAAGGGCAGGTTGTAAAAAAGATGGTCCGTTCTTTCGGAATGGATGGATTCTATAGTTTTATTACTTCTACTGCCCCGGAAGCACCTACGGGAAACTGGACGGCAAGGATACGGGTTGGTGGTATCACATTCACAAAATGGTTGAGAATTGAAACAATTAAACCCAACCGGCTTAAAATAAACCTCGATTTTGGAACAGATAAATTATCGGTGTCACAGCCTGATGTACGTGGAACTATTGCTGTTACCTGGTTGCATGGGGCGGTCGCAAGAAACCTGAGATCCCAGATAACTGTGACACTGAATCAAACCAGCACACAGTTTTCAAGATATTCAGATTATACATTTGATGATCCTGTGAGGACTTTTTATGCGGATGAGCAGGTTATTTTCGACAATGAGTTAGATGATCAGGGTAAAGCAACCTTTTATACCGATATTTCTGTTGGAACATCTGCTCCAGGAATGCTGCGGGCACATTTTATTACACGCGTTTTCGAAGAAAGTGGTGAATTCAGTATCGATCGCTTTTCAATACCTTATTCTCCTTTTTCAAGTTTTGTGGGAATAAAAACACCTAAAGGAGACAAGGCCAGGGGAATGCTTCTGACGGATACCAGTCATATTGTAGATGTTGTTACTGTTGATCCGGATGGAAAGCCTGTCTCCAGAAGAAATCTCGATGTTAAAATTTATAAAATCAGCTGGCGCTGGTGGTGGGATGCCTCTTATGACAACCTGGCTTCATACATTGGAAGTTCCCAACATACACCAATAGTAAGCAAAACGGTTAATACTTCAAACGGTGAAGGTAATTTTACTTTCAGGATCAATTATCCTGAATGGGGCAGATACCTGGTACGCGTTATTGATCCGGTTAGTGGTCATGCCACAGGCAAGATAATTTATGTTGACTGGCCTGGCTGGGCTGGAAGAGCCCAGAGAGAACATCCCGGTGGTGCTGCAATGTT
>WOR8_10005738_pt1 | contig 12315 bp, 8 predicted proteins | sample DeeMarSeWOR38_10_FD_19890 | JGI IMG/M metagenome (IMG submission 19890) | reverse complement strand
CCCGCCAATGACACACTGGACGTTGCGGTCAGCGGTTATGGAGAGCCCCCGGTAGGCATCGAGAATACTCCGGCCCTGCCCAAAACCTTTGCAGTAAGTCCCAACTATCCCAATCCTTTCAACCCGACGACGACGATCAAATATCAACTACCGCAGACGAGTGACGTGAAGCTGGCGATTTACAATGTGCTGGGTCAGACGGTTCGGACACTGGTTGATGCTCGTATAGAGACAGGTTATCACAGTGTGGAGTGGGATGGCCGGAACGACGCCGGGGTGCAGGTTGCCAGCGGCATTTATATCTACCGCTTCTCGGCCGGAGATTTCCTCAGGGTACAGAAAATGATCCTGATGAAGTGAAATCATGGAAGATTTCATTCCTCTATGAGGTCGTAGACCGACACTGAACGGGATGTTCAGGTCTTAGTCGGAATCTTATCATGGATGATATTATTCTGTTGAAAAACGAAAAAGGCTCCTCGTTTGATATGGGGAGCCTTTTTTTTATCCTGCAAGCTGTTGCTAAATTAAGATACGACTATTCCCTTCAGAACATGTGGCGTGGCATCAGTAATCTTGACTCTTACAAACTGACTTTTTGAGTATGGACCTTTCGGAATAATGACAATTTTATTCCCGTCGTTTCTCGCAAGGTATTCATTCGCCGATTTTTTCGTACTCGTCTCTTCAATTAAGACTTCATGAATTTGCCCTAGATGCGCTTTATTTTTCTTATGAGAAATTTCTTTCTGAAGCTGATTCAATTTCACAATTCGCTCCGTCTTTGTCTCATCCGAAATGTCGTCGGGAAATTTGCGTTTCGCTACGGTTTGAGGTCGTTCGGAATATTTAAAAATAAAAGCCGAGTCATATTCTACTCTCTTCATGATGTCGGCAGTATCTTTGAAATCCTCTTCCGTTTCGGTTGGGAATCCTACAATAAAATCTGTGGACAAAACCATCTCTGGATACAAATCTCGAATTGTATCCACCAACGTCAAATACTCTGCCCGCGTGTAAGTGCGGTTCATCATCTCCAGAATTCGGTCATTGCCGGATTGCAAGGGAAGATGAATGTGTTTGCACACTTTCGGGTTTTCGACAATCACTTTTAATAAATTCATCGGAAAATCTTTGGGGTGAGGGGAAGTAAAACGGATTCGCTCAATTCCCTCAACCTCGCTGACCCGTTCCAACAAATACGTAAAATCTTTTCCTTCATAATTATATGAGTTTACATTCTGCCCCAAAAGCGTGACTTGTCTGAATCCCTCAGCAGCCAGCCGGGTCACTTCAGCCACAACGTTTTCGGGGGAACGGCTTCGCTCCCGTCCCCGGGTGTAGGGAACGACGCAAAAGGTACAGAAATTATCACAGCCGCGCATTACCGCTATCCAGGCATTGATGCCGCTTTCTCTGGTCGGATAAATATCAGAATAGGTTTCAAATTCCGAAAGCGTTACATCGAACCCTTTCCCTCCGCTCTTATCAATTTGTTCGATTAATTGAGGAAGTCTCTTGTAACTATCGGGGCCTGCAATTAGGTCAATGGGTAATTTGGGATTGTCCAAAAGCTGCTTCCGGAAATTAGTTGCCATGCAACCTAAAACTCCAATCTTCACTCCGTTCCCGTTTCGCTCGTGCCGTATCCGGCTAATACGATTATAGACTTTCACGTTGGCATTTTCCCTGATGGAGCAAGTATTCAACAAAACGATGTCCGCCTCCGATGTTGAGTCGGTGAGAACGTAATCCCCCTTTTTCAAAATAGCTTTCACCAATTCCGAATCGTATTCATTCATCTGGCAGCCATATGTCTCGATGTAAACCTTTTTCATGCCAATCTGCCAATTATTGTTTGATCTTCGATCCTAACAAGATTCACCGGTAGAAGTTGATTTCTTAAGTCTAAGTCGGACTTCACTTTCACCCGAATGTAATTATCAGTCAGCCCGCTCCACAAGCCATATTTTTCCTGTTCAAACAAAACACTGTGTGTTCCGCCTACAAACTTTTGCAGATAGAAATTTCTCTTTCTGCTGCTCAAATCACGCAACCGCAGGCTTCGCGCTTTAATTTTTTCCATTGGCACTTTGCAGGGGTGGTTACCGCTTTTCGCATGTTGCCGGTCCGAATAGCTGAAAACATGAAAATAGGCAAACGGCAAGTCTAACAATAAGTGATAGGTTTCCTCAAATTCCAACTCCGTTTCTCCCGGAAAACCGACAATAACGTCTGTCCCCAAACAAATGTCCGGAATCATTCGAATAGCAAGTTCAATAAATTCAACGTACTCGGAGATGGAGTAATTGCGCTTCATTGCCTGCAACACGGAGTCGCTACCGCTCTGAATAGGAATATGCAGATACCGGCAGAGTTTGTTATTTTCAGCCATCTTCTCTAAAATCGGAATCGGAATCGTTGTCGGTTCAATCGATGAAATCCGAAGCCTCCACAATCCGTCAATCTTCTCCAATTCGGAGATCACATCGGCAATCGTTTTCTCTTCAAATGAATACGTTCCAATATTAATGCCGGTCAAGATCAATTCATGATGTCCGGCGGAAACGAGAGTGTTTGCTTCCTTCAGGATATCCGAGAACACGCGGCTTCGGGCCCTTCCGCGGGAATAGGGTATTTCACAAAATGAGCAGAAAAAATCACAGCCATCCTGAATTTTCAAATTAGCGCGTGTATGATGACGATCGATTCCCGCAACCGGGAGCGTGAAGTTATTCCTTCTGATTGGGGGTGTAATAAGCTGGGGTGTATCTAATCCGGCTTTCTCCAAAATTTCTACAAATTCCATTTTGCGGTCGTTTCCTATAACCCAGTTTACACCCTCCAGCTCCATTAATTTCTCCCGCTGTACTTGAGCCTGACACCCCACCAGAGCAATTTTAACCCCGGGATTATGGCGATTGATCTTATTAACAAACTTTCGCGTATCTGCATCCCCATTTTCGGTAACCGTACAGGTGTTAACGATCACAACATCCGGATCTTGCCGATAATCCACAATCTGGTAATCATGCTGCTCAAAACTTCGCTGGATAATGGATGTTTCCGCCTGGTTTAGACGGCAGCCGAATGTGTAAAAAGCAACCTTTGGTTTCATTAAGACGAATCTTTCTCTTTAAAGGGCGCGAAAAATATACGTAACGAATTTCGTTTTGCCAAATTCAAAGCAAACTTAATTGCCGGGGTTAAGAAAGATTAGGTTTGGGGTCGAGACCTTACTTTGTCGTTATTCTTTAGTGCGATTTTTACATTCCGTTTGAAATTATCAAACCCGGTTCTTTTCACCGGCGTGCCAGCAAAAACCCGGTCGTAATCTTCGCGAGTCAGTTTTTTTAGACTTTCCAGTTTTAGAAAATCAGCCGGGATACCCGATGAATATTCCGACTCTTCCGTATCAACACTAAACCGATTCCAGGGACAGGTCTCCTGGCAGATATCACATCCAAAAATCCAATTTCCCATTTTTTGCTGCAACGAAGGATCGATATCGGCATCATGTTCTATGGTCAAATAGGAAATGCATCTGTTGGAATCCAATACGTAAGCCTGATTAATGGCCTCAGTGGGGCAGGCCACCTGACATTTGTCACAGCTCCCGCAGTAATCAGCTATTAACGGCTCATCGTTCGGTAACTCTTTTGACAACAGAATTTCTCCAAGAAAAAAGTAAGAGCCCTTCCCTTTGATAATTAAACTGGTATGTTTTCCAATCCATCCGATTCCGGCCCTAACCGCGAGAGGTTTTTCCATTATCGGAAATGAATCAACGCAGACTCTTCCCTCAGCATCCGGCATTAATTCCTGAATAAAACAGAGAAGCGTTTTCAATTTATTTTTCAAGACCTTATGATAGTCACGCCCGCGGGCATATATTGAAATATTGCCCTCATGCACTGGTCTAAGGACAGGCTCCTCCGAGCGAAAATAGTTGTCTGCAACGATGATTATTGACTTTGCCTCCGGGAAAAAATGTTTGGGATCGCCCCTGATTTCGCGGGTTCGTTCCATCCAATTCATACTGCCCTGGTACCCGCGATCCAGCCAGTTTTTTAATAGGTCTTCCTCCTCATTCAGATTTTCAGCGCCACAGATTCCGACCTCAAGGAAGCCTAAATGATAACCCTTTTCCTTAATTTGCTTTACTATGTCATGCATAATTGAATGGTAAATTTAGGAAGATCATTGGGCTGGAATGGTGCTGCTTTGAACCATTTCGTAAAACACTTCGGGGCGATTTGTAATCATACCATCGACCCCCATTTCAACCAGATGTTTCATATCAGCAATGCGATCCACTGTCCACGGGAAAACCTTATACCCCTTTGCCTGCATTGCCTTTAAATATCTTCTGGAAAGGGTCTTAAAATTAATGTGAAGCGATTTTAATGAGGTTCCAATAGTCATTAATTTTTGAGTACGATTGCGATAGATAAATCCTAAATGCAAATAGGGAGCGATGGCGGCTATTTTTTTTAATACCAGGGGATTAAACGAAGAAATAATGATATTGTCTTTCAGCTTGAAGTCTTTTAGTATTCTGACAACTTTTTCCTCAAAGCCATTTGATCGGGATAACTCTCTTTTCACTTCCAAATTTATTATGGCCTTATCCCTTATCAAATCCAATGCTTCCTGGAGTGTTGGAATTAAATATTTAGGGTTACCTGCCAGATAATACTTGCGGATGGCATCAAGGCTAAGTTGCTGTATGTTTCCTTCGTGCCCGGTCATTCGATAGAGCCCGCGGTCATGAAATATGATAACGTCTCCCGAACCCGTATACCGGAGATCCATCTCAATACCGTTGCAGTTGATTTTAATTGCTTCTTCAAAAGCTTGCAGTGAATTCTCAGGCGCAAAACTGTTTGCACCCCTATGCGCAAAAATCATCATAGTTTCTTAGAGCAAAATGAAATATCAATCCTGTTTACTTAGCGGAGTTCCTGATACCGGAAGGGATATATTCATTCCATCCTTAGCCAAAATAATCTCTCCGCCAAAAAATTTGCGAGCCACACTTTCAAGATCACTTCTTATTGCATCCGGATAGAAGTGGGTTAACACCATTTTCTTTGCTTTAGCTTCATGAGCAATTTTAGCGGATAAGCTGGGCGAGAGATGCCCTTCAACTGCATGTTCATCCGGGTGAGAACACTCCAGAATAGCAATGTCCACTTCCCTGCAAATCCTTATAAGTTCCTGGCAATAACCGCTATCCCCTGAAAACGAAATTGCGGTTTCACCAATTTCAAACCTGTAGGCGACGCTTTCGCTTTTATGAATGACCTTGTTCCACAACACCCGAAACCCGGGAAAGTCCAACAAACGCCTGCCCAATTCAGAAAATCTTACGTTCATCGCGGAATCCTGAACCCAGCGACCATACGCTGTTTCCATGGCTCTGATAAAATTCAGTAGTCCTTTTGGTCCCCATACTTGCAGCCGCTCCTGCGGTCGCTCGATTCGCGTATTCCGCAAGGCAAATAAAAATGATACCAAATCTCCTATATGATCCGGGTGAAAATGTGTTATAAAAATATAATTCACCGAGTGGATGTCTATTTTTTCTTCAGCCAATCGGTGTAACGCGCCGCACCCAATATCAATTAGGATCTTCTCTTTAAGTGTTTCAAGAAAAATACATGTACATGAACGATCCGGATCAGGAGCGATAGAACCCGTGCCTATAAATTTCACATTTACATCCTGGGACATAGCCATTCCTCGACGAATCGACCATAGAATTTAATGATTATTGATAACTTTTTCAAAAGCTATCTTGAATTCAAACAGATTTTGTTTTAGAATATGACATAATTGTCGAATAAGTTACAAATAAGGTGATTTTCCGGAGACATCTGAATGAAAAAGAAGTCGACTAAATTTCTGTTAATCTTGATCCTCGGTCTGGCGGTGTCCTGCGACAATGACCCGATCCAGAAGGGTGACGAGGCATTCAAGAAGGATCAGTTATTGGATGCACAGAAGTATTATGAACAAGCCTTAGAAGAAAATCCCGGGGATGATCTCCTCAAAGAAAAACTTATGATTACATATTTCAGGACCGGCGAAAATTTCTACCAAACCCGCAAACTAGTGACGGCCTATGAAGGACAAATAAAACAGGGTTTTGCGTACCTTCCGGAAACGGTCTCAGATTCTTTAAAAAAGATAATTGGGGCCACGCTATTAAAATTAGCAGAAGCGTTCAGAGAGGCACCGGCCGAGAACGAATATTCGAAAAAAGAATTTGAAGATAAGGCAATTCACTATTTAAAAACAGCGTTGGAATATGATTCAACAAACACTGCAATTTATGATGCTTTGCAGAGCATCAAAGGAGAGGAAGTCACAAACCTGATAAAAAAGGGCCTGCTTTATCACCAGGCAGGTGAGAAGAAATCCGAAAACTATTTTGTTGCTGACTATTATTTCCTAAAAGCCCTTGAATTGGATCCCAAAAATAAGGAAGCTGCCAAAAATTTGAGATTGAACCGGCAAAAGGCACTGACCGTATACAATTATGAACAATTCACTCCCATAAAAATTCTGAAGCAGTCAATGATTGGCCAACTTCTTGTATTTGAAATAAAAATTTTGAACAATACGAACAGAGTAATTGATTTAAAAGGTGATGGTTTTTCCCTGGTTGCTTCAGACGGAACCAGATTGGGAGGTTTTTTCTCGGAAGTATTTGAGATGCCTTATCTCACCAAGAAATTATCATCCGGTCAGGAAGCCAAGGGTGTGGTTAGTTTCCAAGCGCCCCAAGGCAAGAGATATATCCGTTTGGAGTACGATGGCGGAGGAAAGATTGCAGGGCACAAATACCTTCCCTGAGCCCTGTGGATTATACCTGCGAGAGCCATTAGCAGACTCCCGCAAGCAAGTTAGTTAGATCCAAACCTCTCACATTATTTGCAATATGAAATCATCCATGACAAGATTCCGACTAAGACCTGAACATCCCGTCAGTGTCGGTCTACGACCTCATAGAGGAATGAAATCTTCCACGATTTCACTTCATCAGAATCATTTTCTGCACTTTGAGATAGTTATCAGCCGAGAAGCGGTAGATATAGATACCGCTGGCGACCTGTGCTCCGGCGTCGTTCCGGCCATCCCACTCGATACTGTGATAACCTGCCTCTATGCGGGCATCCACCAGCGCCCGCACCCTCTGACCCAATACGTTGTAAATAGTCAGGTTCACATCACCACTCTGCGGCAATTGATATTTAATTGTCGTTGACGGGTTGAAAGGATTGGGATAGTTGGGACTTACTGCAAAGGTTTTGGGAAGCTCTGAAGGATCGTCCATAATCCCCGTCACACCACTCACAAGCATGTGGACCCCGGCGCGCATCTCCGGGTTCACCGGATCGTTGCTGCTGACCAGGACATCAGCATAATAATCGCCATTCTCCAGACCGGTGGGATCGAAGGTCAATTCGACGTCCATGCTGTCGCCGGGGGCTACCTGTCCGGCTTCCGGATTGGCGCTGATCCAGTCAATTCCGACTCCGGTTACGATGGCACAGTAATAGGGTGAATAGCCGGTGTAGGTGTTATTCGTGGCCGTTGCTCCTGGCGGAAATCCGCCGGCTATGTTCCCCGGAATTCCGGTTTCCAACATACCAAAAGATGTTGGCAGCGGGGTTGTTTCCGAACCGCGGTAATAGGTATTGTTGCCCGGCCATGCGGCTCCAATGTAGTAGTAGAATCCCACCTCAAGCGGTACATTAATCGGACCTGAACTGTAAAACCCTTCGCCGGTGCCGGAGCTGGCAAAGTGAACTTCATCAATTTTGTTATAGGTACCGATGACAGAGGTTCCGCGATAAACGAAGAATCTCAATTCATCATCTGTCGGTATGCTCAGATAGAAGCGGTGCTCAATCAAAGTGGTCGCGGTGGATACACTAAAGATGTTTCCCCGGTCACGCAGTGTGCCCGTAAACGGATTTGCTGTTGAACCGAAGATCTCTTCACCTTGTATTTGATCGCGAAGCATCCCTCCCACCGAAGAATTCTGTTGTGTTTCTTCAATCGCGTTTACCACGCCCCTGTGAGCGGTTCGCCTTTTCATCGCAGCCAGTACTGGCGCAGACAGGGTCGCTTCATCCACTTTGGCTGATCCTGCTCGCTTTGCCGGCTGTGCCGGTCCCACCGTGAAGGTCAGCGGGCCTAATCCGCTATTCCTGATGGTGAGGGAATCCACGGCAACAGCTCCACTGTCTACCGTAACGTCAAATGTATCCGGCGCGATGCTGATCACCGGCGCATCGTTTACCTGAAGCGTTACCCCTACCGTGTCCGCATCGTTTGCGGTATCATTACCGGCTACAATTAAATCGGCATTGTAGATCCCGGCCGTCAGTCCGCTGGCATCCAGGCTTACACTTAACGAGTCTGATTGACCCGAAGTAAGCGTGCCGGAGGCCGGAAGTACATTCAGCCAACTCGCCACGGGGTCTTCGATGACGGTGTAATTCAACGCAGTCGGCAATAAGGCCAGATTGGATACGGTAACGGTATGCATACTGGCTGCGCCTACCAGCAGCGTATCACTGATCGCGAGTGGAGCTACCGTCATATTTGGATTCGCAGCCAGCGATCCAAAGAATACATCATCAATGGCCATGTCGCTGGTAAAACTGCTGCCGGTAATGCCGCGGAAACGCACCTGAATGGGAGCGCCGCTATAAGCCGACAGGTCAACCACGGCCTGCAGCCACGGATCAGTTTGATTGAGCTGCTGCTGGCCAACCAGCGGAGCCATTACATCGAGATTCCACATGCCATTGGCATATACATCCACATGAAGCTCTCCCATGGCCGCTCCATACATATGGTACCAGAATGCCATTCCAGGCAGAGAAACTGTTCCCAGATCAATAAAAGGGGTGGTTAAATGGGCAACCATATTAGGAAAATTAGGCGTAGAAGCTTCCGTATACATATAAAATCCAGATGCTGTACCCGTAGTATGATCAACCGTGGGACCGGTGCCGGTGGAGGAAGTTCCACCTGCATTAACCGTCCAGTCAAAGTCATCGTCCTGCTCATTGGTCCATTGAACCGGAAGCGCACCACCGGCTTCGAAGTCTTGCGAATAGGGCGCAACAAAAGGCGGATAGGCGGTGTTGCTGGCAGCGCTTTCGTTGCTTGGCGATTCGTTATCCATCGCGGTCACATAATAGGGAAGATTGGCTCCTCCGGGTGTGAACAAAGCCGAATCGGCTGAACCGGTATCCGCGGGCGAACGGGTAAAGGTGGTTACAAGGCTGCCGTCCTCATAAAGATTGATCGCATCAAAGTCATCCATGGGCGTGCCGTCCACATTCTCCGAAGGATTCGTCCAGTGTGCCATCAACTGACCGCCGGAAGCAGTAGTAATGGAAAATACATTTGGCGGGCCAGGTACAGGGCTTCCCCCGGCTGTCCAACAGACTTCATTTGTCTTAATACTTGTGCTATCATTTGCAATTAATTGGGCCTGCAAAACATAAGTATATAATTGTCCATCGTTTAAATTGGTATCAGTGTACTGACCGATTCCTCCTGCAACCGAGGCAACATTAACAGTGTCGCGCTCGATTTCGATGGTAAAATCACCTGGATTTAAAGGATCACCGTTAAAAAGCGTGGTAGGGTCATCCCATTGTAGCAGCATTGAAGTAGGTGTCGTATAATCACTGTAAGCAGAAACATTTGTTGGAGGATTTGGATCAGCGGGATCGGACAATTCAGACAATGCTTGTTGATAAGCTGCATAAGCATCAATCCTACCTGCTCCATAACGATTATCCTTACCCGGGTCCCCTTTTTCAACTGCTGTCGTTTGAAGGATTCGGCTTACATCCTCAGGCTCCAAGTTGGGATTAATCGATAATATCAATGCTGCTGTTCCTGCTACATGAGGTGTAGCCCCCGATGTACCACCAAAGGAGGAATATCCGCCACCGGGTACCGTGGAGGTTGTACCTTCTCCCGGGGCCGCAACATCAGGCTTGAGTAGACCCATGGAACCCGGTTGGGTCTCATAAGGATAATCCTGATACTCCAGAGGTACCGGATAAGGATAGCTGGGATGATTTATCTGGTAATCCTCCCATGCCCACGGACCATAAGGAGAGCTGCTGACAATAATATCAGTAGACGCATTAACATTGGCCGCTCCAACGACTGAACTGATTCCTCCCACAAGGGTCTGATCGGGATGGATCCAGGGACCTGGTGAATTCCCCGGTGCTGATATATTGAACGGCACTCCATAACTGTTTCCATCATTACTGGTGGAATTGGTGTGAAGAACTCCTGCGGCAAGTTCCATGTCGTTGGTTTGCCTGAACATCGGATAATTGGGCTGCGGTGAAAAACCCCATTTCGCACTGAATGAGCTGGTCGTAACATTCGCACCATTCTCAAATGCATACTGATATGCTGACCACCAGACCGACTCGCCACCGGTATTGATGTTCAGATTCATCAGTTTAGCCCGCGGGGCTACACCGGTCTCTGTCCCGTTTGTGCCATCGCCGGCAACAATACCTGCAGTCGATGTCCCGTGACTGATGCTCGCCGTGGAGGGATCATTAGTATTATTTGAAAAATTCCAGCCAATAAAATCATCCACTTTCCCGTTACTATCATCATCCACGCCATTTACATCTCCGGGATCAAATACCCACGACGAACCACTTAATTCAATGGTATGGCCGTCACCGTCAGCGTCCTCGCCCAAATTATTCCAGATATTATGTATTAAATCCGGGTGCTTCCAGTCTGTGCCACCATCAACATTTGCAACGATAACGCCCTGACCGCTGTCTCCTTCCGCCCATACCGCCGGGGCATTAATGAGCGTCAAGCCCGGCTGAGGAGAGAAGGTAGGGGCAAGTATGATATTGTTTTATTCATTATATTTAGAAATTCCATTATCATCCACAGCTTCTTCACTGCTGATCGGGCGGTCATACCTGATCTCTTCAATCTCTTGAAAATCACGGGCAAGCTCCTCTATTACAGAGGATTTGGCCTTGAAAGCAATGACGTTAATCGACCAGATATTCTCTACATGCCCAATTAATTCCTGAGACTTTTTATCCTCCAAATAGGAAAGAACACGGCTCTGTGAATACGCGGCATGTTCCTTCAGAATACGAACAACTTCTTGGCGCCGATCTTCACGCCGTAAGCCCTGTGTCGTTCCCCGCAGATAATCTAGCGATAACCGATCCTTGAGCATTATGTAGACGGGGATAAGGTCTTCATCTCCGGATGATTTCATTAACTCCTGCAAATAAGGATGAATACGTGAATCAGGATTATCAGCAAAAACAGCTTGACTGGACAGCAACATCCCCGCCAAAAGAATAAATAAAAAAACTGCCCGGTACATGAAATTTGAATTCATAACCTCTCCTTTAAGTCTGGGTGAACGGTGGTACTATCCAAATTACAAAAGTTATTTATTTCACATTATTCCAAGAATTCTGATCTTGAAATATGTCGTTCCTTTCCTATGATTAGATTCCGACTAAAACCTGAACATCCCGTTCAATGTCGGTCTACGACCTCATAGAGGAATGAAATCTTCCGTGATTTCACTTCATCAGAATCATTTTCTGCACTCTGAGATAGTTATCAGCCGAGAAGCGGTAGATATAGATGCCGCTGGCAACCTGTGCCCCGGCGTCATTCCTGCCATCCCACTCTGCACTGTGATAACCTGCCTCTATGCGGGCATCAACCAGTGTCCGAACCCTCTGACCCAATGCATTGTAAATCGCCAACTTCACGTCATCGTCGTCGGGTTGAACGGATTGGGATAGTTGGGACTCACACCAAAGGTTGTGGGAAGTCCCTCGCCTTCGGCTATGCCCGTAACTTGCTTCGCGCTTCCTTCAACATACACACTCAGGGTATCATTCACCGGATCGTTACTCACAAACCGAATCCAGCCGGTGTAATCCCCCTGCATCTGTGGTGAAAAACTGATATTCACCCCCTGCGCAGAACCCACATCTATGGTAAAAGAAGTGACGTCCACACCAAATATTCCGCCGCTTCCCAGTACTTGCGACACAACCAACGGCTGAACCCCAACGTTATGTATCTGAATTTCTATTGAAGAAGTATCACCCACTAATGTGGTATCAAATAAAACCGAATCCTGGGAAGCTGCAATCGCCGGTGCCGGTAATCCCAGATAGGTATTATCTACAAACCAGTCGTCATTGGGAGTGGTGGGATTCGCACTGCCCCTGCTCTTGATGCGAATCTGAAACT
>WOR8_10005724_pt1 | contig 12319 bp, 11 predicted proteins | sample DeeMarSeWOR38_10_FD_19890 | JGI IMG/M metagenome (IMG submission 19890) | reverse complement strand
AAAGCGGCGGAGCATGCCGCCAAAGCAAGAGACGAAAGCTGAGCCTCTTTGTTGACCACACTTTCGGCCTGGTAGATAAGGTTCTTCCGGATTTAGGTTGGATCATCAGACCTTGCTTCCGAGGTCCCTATGTGTGCCTTAGCGGCAGGGTGACCTACGAGGCCAAGAGCATTCGCCGCAACCTTTTATCACCTGGTTCTTTGCAATGCCGAGGTCACTGTTGACCCGGAGCCTCTCCTCCACATCATGGACTGCACCGTAAATAGCTGGAATATGCTGCACTGTCGAGCAGCTTACCCTGCCAGATTCTGAGTTCCACCAGGTATCCAACCAGAGTCCGAAATACCTTTAGATAGAACTCTACAGTGAAGATGGGCTTGCAACCTGGCAACCGCAGGGACTCGAACCCGAGACGTACTTGACAGTACGTCGCAGGGGACGTGACCCGAGGACGCCAGGCTTCCGGCTCGTAGAGCCTACAGCTCGGAGAGAAGGACGCCCATATCCGCGGTCGCAGTAGGCAATTCATGAAATATCCGGGTTAGGCAATAAGGAGCAAGAATCAGGGCTGGGGAAAGTATGCGTGCTAAATGCTTTAAATTGACAGGCAGAAAATAAGAGCTGCTAAGCTTATGAACATTAGAATAAATAATCTGGCATAAAATGAGTTAACCCTAACGTTGCATACCTACACCGGCAAAAACCGCTGCGCTCACGCGATAGTCCCGCCTTTGGCGGGACGGCTGTGCTCGCCTCAGACAGGACTTCACGTACGGTAAAGTACGCCTCGACCTGTCCTAGCCTGTGCGCAGTCAAATCTGGCGCACTCTTGCGCGTTTTTTCTTGGCGCAGGTATGCAACGTTAGAGTTAATGAGATAATGAATGAGCCTCTTCAAGAAGAAGGCTGTCCATAAAAAATTTCACTGCCCAATTGGGGTATGAATAAGAGCAATACTTGCCAGATATGGGATGTGAACCTTTAATGCCGCCTCTTATCCCCTGAACGGCAGAGGATAAGTTCTGGGTAGACTTCAGATATTGATTAGCTTTCAGAGCGGCTTCTCTGTATGCACTGTGGTTAGTTATCTGGTAAAGCCGCCACCAGCAAACAGCGATTTGAGCAAGACCTGTAAGGCAAATCCATCTGACAGCAGGATGCCATTCTGAATCTAGGCATCCCGGAATACTGCCGTTCTTGGCCTGAGCCTCTATCAGAGCCCGAGCAGCCGTTTCTGCTGCATCTATAAATGATTGTTCTCCCAAAGGGATGCCTACACCTAGAAGACCTTCCAGGGTGTAACCGATGGTGTGTGTTAAAGGCCGACTGTTATCGACAAGGCAGTTATTCTCGAACCAGCCTTGAGGGTTCTGTCTCTTTAAAACGTATCGGATGTTCTTCACACTGGCATCAAGGTATTTAGAGTTCTCAGTGATCTGGTAGACCTGATAAATGCCCCATGCGGTCCGAGAGTTGTAAGTGTTTCGCTTGAAGCGCGCAAAAGGAGAAGCAAATCTGACCCAGGAACCATCTGGTTCTTGCACGTCGAGCAACCAGTTAGCCGCTCTAGTAGCCGCTTTGTGGTATTTCCCCTCTCCTGTCTGTTTGAATGCACTCACCCATCCAAAAAGAACCTGCCCTGTATTGAAGATCGTGGGTGTCTTCGGTGATGCTGCTATTGTTCCAGCCTGGATGGCCCCGCAGTCCAGCTGTATATCAACTTCCCAATCGGCCATCTCAAGAGCACCACGCTTATACTCATCATTTCCTGTGAATTTAGCGTAATCTATGAGTGTTGGAATAATATATCCGGTAGTCTCAGGATATGAAGGTTCCCAGCCACTTCTAAGATTGAACGTACGAGAGACGCCTCTGTCTGCAGTTGCGTCCTGAGCTCGCATGAGCCAGTCGCCTGCTTCTTTTAAATGGATGCTATTTTTTTGTGTTTGAAATCTGCTAAGACCTAGAAGGTCTTTGATGAGGAATTTCCACTTTATGGATTTGAGATTATTAGAGCTCATAAAAAAACCCTCCACTCATTCCATTCACGCATGAAATAGCGTCTTTTACTTTGACTAAATTTAAATGAGTCATACCAACTCTTGTCTTTTGCAACTTGTTCGCATTTAGTAGTTTTGCTTCCAAGAGTTCTGGTCGTCTTTTCTGAACCGCCTCCAATGAAAATGCCTTGGTCTTCACCATAATGTTACTGCCATCTAGTTTGGTAACCGTCACATCGAAAATACTTTGGTTGTAAAGGGGAAAGGGGAGTCTATCTTGGATGAGATGTTCAATATAGTGGATAAAAGTGAAGGTATTAAAGGAAACGTCGAAAAAAAGGACCTTTCCATCTTTCTCAGCTACTTTTTCGAAAGGACTTCCAGGTCCACAGGGATAGAGACAATTCTCATGGTCTTGAACAAACCATTCTGCCAAATATCCAAAAGCACAGACCGGGTGGGTGGGGTGGAGACTGCGCACCACACCTTTCTGCCTTCTGAATATTTCTGAAATCAGACCCATTCTCGAGATGGTTCGTCCAACGTGGAATGTTTTATTATTCTTTAAGTACTTATGGGTAGAGCTAGTATATGGCAAAGAGACCATCAACAGGGTTCCCTGGTCTGGGTCAATAGCTTCTTTGAAGGCTCTTATTACGTCCTGGGGACTCCCTTGGAAACCGTTGAGAGCATTAAACGAACTGTGGACCATTAATGTGTCGCCAGGGTTTATCTTTAATTCTCTGAGGGCACTCAGCAACTCAGGATAGGAATATGAACGAGTGATATCTATAATTCTTTTTTGTGTTTTATAATAAACAGATTTGAGTTTTCTTTTCTTTTCAGAAGAAAGACGGTTTTTTAAAGTAGTAAGCATATTAGATAACTTCGTGTTTATGTATTTTTATTTTGGTAACATCGAGTGTCCCGACTTCTTGAAGATGACACTCTTCGAGCTGCCATCTGGAGGGGACGATTTGATCTATCAGGATCATTGTATTCATGATAAAATAGATTGTAGCCTTCCACACAGTTTATGTAAGTCTTGCCCTCTGAATCGGTTATGGTAGCTCCCTCAGCCTTAACTGCGACCCTATCCAAGCCAAATTTCTTGAGGAAAAGAGGATAAGCAGGATTAATGAACTCCCCATAAGATTCGAAAACCTTTGGATCTGTTGAGGAGTAAGTAGCTTCTGTTACTTTAGGCAGCATTCTTATCCCATAGCCCTCAATGCCAGCTTATCTATCTTACCGTTCGCAGTCTTTGGAAGGTTTTCGATGAAATGCACCACCTGTGGAACCATGAAGTCCTCTAGGTTGAGTCGACAGTGTTTTTGCACTTGCTTTTCTGTGAGCTTGTGGCCGTCGTGAGAGCTGATGTAAGCAACAATTGCCTGACCGAGGATTTCATCAGGCACGCCGAGGACAGCTGCTTCGGCCACATCTTCGAGGCTACAAAGGCATTGTTCAATTTCCTTTGGGCTGATTCGCTCGCCCCGGCTCTTAATCATGTCGTCTTTACGTCCAACAAAATACAGGTAACCATCCTGGTCCATTTTGAAGAGGTCACCCGTGCAGAGAATCACCTCCCCGGGGTACTTACCGGGCTTGAGAGTCCTAGCAGTCTCATCAGGGAGACCCCAATATCCACTCATTACATTTGATCCTCGCACCACCAGTTCACCCACCACATCAGGCCCAACAGGATTACCAGATTCGTTGACGATCCAGACCTCCTCATTGGGCATGCCGCGACCGATTGAAGTAGGACGGTGATCGATCTCATCAGGTGGCAAATATGAGACTCTCTTGCACTCGGTGAGGCCGTACATGGAGTAGATTTTCACCTGGGGGAAAATCTCTCTCAGTCGTTCTATATAAGCAGGAGGCAGAAAAGCCGCTGTGTTGCTAATATAGCGAAGATTCGAAAAATCGAATTTACCAATGTCCTTTAACCCCAGTAGGATGGCAAAGATAGTTGGAACGCCGGGGAAACCGGTTACCTTCTCCTGCACCATCTTCTCGATCACCTTGTACGGAAAGGTAAAGGACTTTTCCAGGACTACCGTTCCACCGAATTTGGAGGCCATTAAGAGTTGGTACAAACCATAATCAAATGAAAGAGGGAGGACGTTAATGACAATATCGTCCTCTTGGTTCTCTAGGTAGGTTGTGATCGACGTTGCAGCAGAGATCATATTGAGATGGGTAAGCATTACGCCTTTGGGGTCCCCGGTGGAGCCGGAGGTGTAGATTAAAGCGGCCAAATCGAGATCGATATTGGCCGCTGGCGCAGGGCGTAAGGCGTAAGGCGCAAGGTCAGTGATTTGTTTTTCTCCTTGTGCCTTGAGCCTTGTGCCTTGAGCCACTCCGATCGAAGACAAAATACTGGCAAAAGAATGACTCTTCGCTGGATCTCGGGACAGCGAGGGGATCGCGTCGGTTTTCCCGACCCACATGACGTTCTCTAATGATTTTGCCTCCGAAATTGCTTCGGAGACTACACGAGCCTTGTTGGTGTGGGTGATGAGTGCTTTGACCTGACAGTCGTTCAAGATGTAGGCAAGTTTGTGCGCTTTCATAGTGGGGCTGAGCATGAGGAAAATTGCGTCAGCCTTGAGGATGCCCCAAAGGGAGATTACTGATTCCACCGAGTTGTCGAGCAGGATTGCAGCCCTGTCTTGCCGTTGTACCCCGAGCTCTCGAAGAAAACCCGCCACACAATTAGCCTGCTCATCAATCTCCCGATAAGTAAGCCGCTCCTCACCACATATCAGGGCAACCTTGTCGGGCAGTCTTTCAGCTGAATTTTTGAGAAAATGCTGTACTAACATGATGTATAGGACTCAAGGGTTAGAGATCGGGGATCAGGGGGTGAAGTATAAAGCATGGTTTATTGTTTTTACTCTATGCCCTATGCTCTATGCCCCATGCTCATCTACCAAACTCGCTGGCATTTCCCGTAGGTGCCAGGTGGCGCGTTCTTTAGCCGCGAAGTCTCTGAAAACCCGCTGGGTTTGCTTCTCCTCAAGGTCAAGCGTCTTAGAAACGATCTCAACCGGTACGTCTTTTTCGTATGCGTAGAGGAGAAGGTCCAAAAGGGAGTAGTCTATACAGAAATAAAACTCTTTGTCAGTGACCGGCAGACTATATGTATCCGGGCTCGAGGGACGGTCGATGATCTCCTGGATGACCCCCAAGTAACGTGCCAGTTCATAGACCTGAGTCTTGTAGAGGTGAGCTAAGGGCTCAATGTCTACACCTCCATCTCCGAACTTCACGAAGAAACCTTGCATTGTCTCCGCTTTGTTGGTTGTTCCCGCAACAAAGTAATTGTTCCTTTCAGCGTAGCGGTAGAGTTGAATCATCCTGATTCTTTGCTTCATGTTCTGACAAGCAGAGATCTCCAGCCAATCAGTGGCAGATACTCTCTTGGTTTGTCTGGTCCCGTTGCCGTCTTCGATGGTGATAGAGTGATAATTGAAACGGTCTTTTTCCAGGAGATTCTGGGGAAGCGTAATATGAAACCTGAAAGAGTCATCAAATTCTGGGAAAATCCGCTTGATGACAGTGTTTCTGTCATCGTAAACGCCAAGGGATTTTAAGTTTTTGGTAATATCTATTTTGATCGTTTTGATGCCCATTTTTTCGGCTTGCATCCGACCATATTTTAAGCTGATTGGATTCGATTCTACCTCTGGCAGCAAAAGGCCGAGAACCCTCTCGCTGCCCAAGGCATGTACACATAGCTCAGCCACGATAGCCGAATCGATGCCACCACTTAGCCCCACCACTGCTCCACGGCTTTTGAAGTTTTTGACACTCATCTCCCGAATGAAGTTAGAGATCTTCTGTACCTCTACTTCAGGGTCAATTCTGAGGATGTCTTTGTTGAAATTCATTTTTTACCTCGAGGGAGTCCAGTAATCAGAATCCACATTCAGTAAATAGATAACTAATAGAGCTCTTTTCCGCCTGCTGACTCCTGACTCCTAGATTCTGGCTCCTAACAACCGAGTCGTTCACATGCACTACGACTGCACTTGAGCCTGCTTTCTCATAATGTACTGGGTCACGTTATAAATCGAATCCAAATTCTCCGGAATAAGTTCTTCATCCTCAATCTCGATTCCATAGGTTTCTTCTAAATATGAGACAAGTTCCAGTACACCGGTGGAGTCGATGATACCTTGCTCCAGTAAAGAGTCAGTAGTTTTCAGTCCGTTGTCCGGTTCGCCGAACAAAAAGTTCTCCACGATGAAGTCTCTGGTCTGCTGTTCAATTATCACGGGCATCAATTACCTCCAATCTAGTAACTAGGGAACCCGATAGGGGCAGAAAGACGCATTACGCAAGGATTTGCTTTTTTCATTGATCTCTGACCCTTAACTTCTGACAATCTGAAAACGTTCTTATTGACTGAACCACTCGCCCCGCCGTTTGCCCATCCCACAGTTCAATCTTGCTCTTTTGCACTTGGTTTCCGTTCAGAATCTTTTCGACCTTCTCCTCGAGATCATCCGCCTTGCACAATTGATTGGTGCCAAGAGTGATGGTGATGGGCCTTTCGGTATTTGGTCGCATGGTCAGACAGGCGATGCCAAAATAGGTGGTCTCTTCTTGAATCCCTCCTGAGTCGGTGACGGCGAAACGGCAGTTGAACACCAGATTCATGAAGCGAATGTAACTAAGCGGGTGGATGAGAGAGAGTCCATTTGCTTTTTCCAGAGAGGACATCAATCCATTCCGGTCAAGATTCTTTCGTGTCCTAGGGTGTACCGGAAATATGAGGGGAATTTTTTCAACAATACGTACCAGTGTTTGACTAATTAATTTTAATGCTTCCTTGTGATCGACGTTCGAAGGCCGGTGCAAAGTAACGAGTCCGTATTTACCTGGCTCGAGACCGAAATCCCTATAGACGGTGTGACTTTCGATTTTTCCCCAGAGCATTTCCAAAGAGTCAATCCTCATGTTGCCAACCCGCTGAATCTTTTCCCGAGATATGCCCTCACGCTCCAAATTCTCACCAGCATCTGGAGACGGAGTCCAGAGGATGTCTGCCAAAGAATCAGTCACCAGCTGATTAATTTCTTCTGGCATGGATCGATCGAACGAACGGAGACCTGCCTCCAGGTGGCCTAACTGATAACTGATTCTGATTTTTGTGGTTTTTTCGAAGTGCAAAAACCAAGCCAACCTCATGGACATTGCGGATTGTAGATTGCAGATTGAGGATTGGGCAGAGGGCATAGGGAGGTAATTTCGAATTGCGAATCTGGGAAGGCATAGGGCATCCTTCGACAAGACCTGTCGACGAGCTCAGGTCCAATCGCTCAGGACAGGTAGGGCATGGAGCATACAGTGAAGAATTTCAAATTTGCCCCAGGCCCTGCTGCTTTGGTAGGGCGGGCCTCTGTGCCCGCCAAGAGTAGTTTTTGTGGGAACGGCTTTCCAGCCGCGATAAGCTGAATAGCCAGTTGGTACTGAGAGGTAGGTATTCTCTTCCTCGTTTCGTTGCCTAGTGCTTAGTTCTTAGTGCCTAGTGGCCCTATGCCCCCATGCCAACTTATATGTTGCCATTTAATGAAATCGTGCTAGACTTTTGGGGCACCTCAGGGAGGGTATCAGTGCATCCGGGTTTTCCTTTCTGCGTTTAAAAGTCTCTGACATGCCAGATGAAATATCCTCATATGAGCCCAGCCTTGCTTTTGATGGCGGAGCTTTTGCTATTAATCTTATTCGTCGATTGATTACTGATGCCGAAAAGTCTCTATGCAAAGATGGATATCTGGCTATTGAAGTAGGGCTTGGACAGGGCGATATAATAAAAAACAGGTCGAGAAATCGTCCATTTATAAAAATATTAGAACAGTAAATGATGATTCAGGAAACCCAAGAGTTGTCGTGGCACAAAAATTATAAGGAGTAATTTATGAGTATTTCTTTAGAGAAAGTATTAGACATTAACCCTGGAGAAGAAGTAGAAAGAATTTGCTCTGAAATACGCAATTTATTGCGGACAAAATTAAAAAAACGTGGCCTTATTATCGCTATTTCAGGAGGTGTAGATAGCGGAGTTTGTGCGGCGCTTTGTGTTAAAGCCTTAGGAAAAAATAAGGTATTTGGACTGCTGTTGCCAGAAACTGACTCATCATCAGAAAGTCTTACTAGAGGTAAAGCTCTTGCAGAACATCTTGGTATTGAATATGCGATCGAAGATATATCCCCCACACTTGAAGCTATTGGCTGCTATAAGTGGCGAGATGATGCTATAAAAAAAGTTTTTCCTGAATACGATGGCACCTGGAAAAACAAAATAACCATTGCAGGTGGTCAAGAAGGGAAATTTAATCACTTTAATCTTGTTGTACAAACGCCTGATGGAGAAATTCAAGAAAAAAGAATGGATTTAAAAGAATATCTTCAAATTGTTGCGGCCACCAATAATAAACAAAGAATTAGAAAATCTATTGAATATTTTCATGCTGACAGGCTAAATTATGCCGTAATTGGCACACCTAATAGACTAGAATTTGATCAGGGCTTTTTCGTGAAAAATGGCGATGGCTCAGCTGATATCAAACCAATTGCTCATCTATATAAAACGCAAGTCTATGCGCTGGCTAAACATCTCGAAATACCAAATGAAATAGCAACAGCTGCACCGACAACAGATACTTATAGCATGGATCAAGGCCAGGATGAATTCTACTTCGCTCTGGCTTATGACAAGATGGATATTGCCTTATGGGCGTATAATCATAATGTCTCAATAGATGAGCTCGCATCCTATTTAGGCGCCACAAAAGACCAGGCCAAGTTTATTTACAATGATATACGCAGTAAACGAATTACTACACATTATCTACATGCTAAACCATATCTTGTAGATGAAACTGTAGTAGGCGAACTTGAAAAAACTGTGAATCAGGGAAATTAACCAGGCAAAGAAATTATTAGAAAATTAATTTTAGAAATTAAACTTGAGTATGATTTTATTCATTAATATTACTCGCATATTTGTATTAACTGATAACTGATAAGAACTCCCTTTCGATGGGAGGGAGTATAGGACGAAAGAGACTTGTGTGTCAAGCGGCATCAACGGCAACATATGGTGGTTTGATGTTTTTCGGTTGTCTCAAGACCGGGAATACCAGACAGTGGCGAGGGAATGTCCGCGTCGTGCGGGCCGGGACTGGGACTATTCATGGAAATTAAGACACACCAATCCCTTTGGATCCCTTCCCTGTCTTCGAATCAGGAGAGATAGTCATCGACAGAGTATTCAGGATCGGTGTGGAGATGGTCATCCGAGACCGGGATCTGAGAGTATGAGTCATCCAGCCGAAGAGCTCCGGGTGGAGCCCGACAGGGAGGTTTCGACCTCACCATGTAGAGACTGAGGTGGGTGAGGATGTTTCTGATAATTTGCTGGTCTTCTATGAAACTGATAATGCGCATCTCCCCTTTGCACTTTGGGCAGACAAGCGGATCAACCTCGTAGATCTTCTGGATGAGCCAAGCCCAACTCTTCCTGAACCCCTTCGTTGAGCCATCTGGCTCCATAATGCAGGGTATCAGTGCATCCTGGTTTTCCTTTCTGCGTTTACCCCGACAAACGTTACTGTAGTAGCCGTAATACCTCACTCCCGCCAATGGCGGGATTCACCCTTGCCAGGGACATGAGAACAAATGGCCCCCAGCCATTCCAAGGCGTCAAAGGCTTTCCGTTCCTTGCCGTCCTTTGATTGGTAGACAACTATCCCCTCTTCCTGCACGTAGCTCATCCGCTCCTGGGAGAAAGAAGCCCGGATAATGTAGCGGGCCAGATTCTCCATGACAGTTTCTTCTCGCGGATAGATGCGGGGACCACAAAAGACATTAAACCCCGAGTGCCGCCAGGACATGAGCATACTGAGCAGATCCTCGGTGATCTTCCCTTTGCAAAGGAGCATCTTGAAGACCTTATGACGGAAGATCTCCTCCAACTCCTTGCGCACAATGGTGTGAGCAACCCTAAAAGTGCCTCTGCCCAAGAAGCAACCGTCCGTGCAAAGAATGTGGCAGTGGGGGTTGAATCCCAGAAAATCCCCAAATGTCTGGATGGCAATCACAGCCCCTGGTACTGCGTCTTTGCTGGAGACGAAGCTTCTCAGATACACTTTAAGAGTCTCCCAGGCGCAGCGGCGCAGCTCAGAGAGCAGTTTGCGGTCATAAAGAAAATATCTCCGCAGGATCTTGGGAATGCTGAAGACAAAGTGCCGGTGCGGGACCAGCTTGATCACTTCCCGGCACAGCCACTCCCCAAACTCCACCACCCGCTTCTGGTGGCACGATGGGCAAAAATACCGCCTCTTGCACGAGAAGGCCAAAAGATACACATGGCAACAATCCCGGCACTTGACCCGGGCAAAACCGTTGTGCAGATCGCCACAGTCGAGATAACGGTAAATGACCTTCATGACATAAGATCGGAAAAAGCCATACTGCCGCTCAAACCGATCCTCATAAACCTGCTCAAAGGTCTCGAAATGATCCTCAACGCACCGGTAGTAAGCCGAACTATGAGGATTGCGAGGACGGTTAACCGGGGAAGGATCCAGCATGGATAGACATCCCCCAAAAGCCTCAAAACCGAGCCAACTGACCCTATAGCTGTCTCACTCGATTTTTTTGGATGTGGATAAGAACTGTTTTGACTGCGCCCGGTCTGGAAGACCATTCCTGGTGGGTTGTAGTCGGTGCCCCCTTATTGCGGTCTCTCCGGGATAAATTCGTGGAGCTTTTTAGCTCCTGAAGCTCGTGAGTATTGCTGTACTCGCCCCATGGAGGGGACCACTATTTTATTGTTCTTAATTGCATCAAGGAACTTTAGAAGCTTACTCTTAATATCATGTTTATCATCTAATTTCGCAATATGGTTAACACCAGTTCCCCATAATAAATTTGCTGTATCACCTTCAGGATATGTTAATGAAAATATCGGTCGTTGAGCACGTAAATATTCATATACCTTAGCGGGTATTTGATGATTGCAATTCTTAGCTTGAAAAATTAGTAACCCATCCACAGACAACATTTCCTCTAGTGCTTGCTGATATGGTAGTGGAGGAAGCAGTTGTACAATGCTACTGAGTTTTAGCTCATTGAGAATTCCAGTATAGAACTGGTCATTTCCAGTCGCCCGCAGAATTATCGTTATTTCACCTTTCTGAACATTACCTTCATATTGTAATTCAGCCAGAGCATTAAAGAATTCTCTTGGATCACGATCCTCTGGATACAATAATCCACTATGCAGCAATCTAATACCATTACCGAATAAATTTTTTATGAAGTTTGATGGATGGGGTGAATCGTGCAGACTCATAATATAAATCATTTTCCTTTATATCAAATTCGCTAACAAAAAAATATATTAACACAAACTATTTTTGGGGTAAATGTGGTGAGGAGCAGCAGTTAGATATGCCTGTTTATTACGGCGCGGACAAAAAGTTATCTATATAAAGAAACCATGTCTCAGCCATCTTATCATAACCGGTATCATTTGGATGAAGATCATCTGCCATGTCATCTGGATAAATAAGAGTGCTTTCCTGATCTACAATTATAATATTATCGCCTGAAACAATCCGGCTGGTAGCCAATGTCAAAAGTTCGTCATTATAGAGAGTAGTTGCCGTTCCATCCTGGCTAAAGGGATCAGCCCTGTTGATAATCAGTGCAAGAAAGACTGTTATATCTTTTGCATAATCATTTTCATACTGATCAATATTGTCAAGAATCTTGTCTACTTCTGATACAATTCCCAAAATATTCTGACCAATGTTTATATCATTTGTTCCGATATGCAGCAAAATATAATTAACAGGATTGGATACGAGCCAGTTATATACATTGTCTCTTATTTGTTCAGCATACCAGCCTGCATGTCCTTCATGATCAATATCATATCCGGGTGGTCCGTTTTGCTGAGATCCGACAAAGTCAATATCATAACCTGCATTATTAAGAAGAAAGTCTAAGTACAGCCTGTACCCCGAATCGTCACTACTCATTGTCCCTCTTGTGATCGAGTTACCAAGCGGCATAATTCTTATCAGTTGCAGGATAGTGATATTATATGCATCATACCTTATAATTCCTCCCTCGTTATAGGAGGCCGTTATCGTACATGGCTCATCGGTACCTACTTCATAGGTTGTGAGCTGCCCTGGGGGAGATATCTCTGCAAAGGCCGGACAGTTAACACTCCATGTATCTGCCACCGCTGCCTGACTGCTTCCGTCAGTGTAATATGCCGTTATACTG
>WOR8_10009629_pt1 | contig 12321 bp, 11 predicted proteins | sample DeeMarSeWOR38_10_FD_19890 | JGI IMG/M metagenome (IMG submission 19890) | reverse complement strand
GAAGAGCGGATACCAAATTTCCAGTGAAGAGATGATAGCATTCTGCAAGATTAAGCCTATGATCTCTCCCATTTTCCGGGGATCATATCCCTTCGATGCAAACGAGGGAATAAATTGAATTAGAACAAAGATAAGGTAAAACCACCACTTCCAGGCTGCTACTTCCAGATTTTCTTGGACTTTTTCGATGTTTTTTGCGTTCATTTATCTTTCTACCCTTCATTCAAACACTTAACAGAAACCTTCAGCTTAAATACCTTTCTACAACATACTATACAAAATTGACTGCGATAATACAAGCGCCAATCTTACTTTTAAACTTAGCTGGACAGGAAAAAAACTTAAATCCACCACTATTCCCAAATTTAAGCGATAATAGGGACAGTCATCATTCGTCTCCGGGAGGTACCTATGCCAACAATGAACGATATTCTGGGCCTTATTATGGGCGGCGGGCGTGGCTCGCGCCTGTATCCATTGACCAAACAACGCTCCAAACCGGCAGTGCCAATCGCGGGCAAATATCGCCTGATCGACATTCCCATCAGCAACTGTATCAATTCCGAGATTCATAACATCGCCATCCTGACGCAGTTCAATTCCGTTTCGCTGCACCGGCATATCTCTCACACCTATCACTTCGACGCATTCCACACCGGCGCGGTGCAGATCCTGGCTGCCGAACAAACCATGGAAAGTGGGGGTTGGTATCAGGGCACGGCGGATGCGGTCCGCAAGCAGTTGTTCGAGATCAAGGCGACCCACGCGGAGTACGTGCTGATTTTGGCTGGCGACCATCTCTACCGCATGGACTACTCCAAAATGGCTGAGTATCACTGGGAGAAAGGGGCTGATATCACGGTCGCAGTTCAACCGGTCGCGAAGGAAGATGCGTCCCGGTTTGGGTTGTTGAAGCGCGAGGCGGATGGGCATATATCCGCATTCGCTGAAAAGCCTAAGAAAGCGGAGAAACAGGCGGAATTCGTCAGCCGCGATGACCCTGAACGTCCGTTTTTAGGCTCGATGGGCATATACCTCTTTAACACCGATGTGCTGATCAATTTGCTGAACTATCACCCGACCAAGGATGATTTTGGCGGTGACATCATCCCCGAAGCCATCCAGTCACACGAAGTGTACGGCTTCGATTTCGATGGGTACTGGGAAGACATCGGAACCATCCGCTCGTTTTATGAGACCAATTTGAAGTTGACCGCATACGATCCGCCCTTCAATTTCTACGACCCGGTTTCTCCTATCTACACACACGCGCGCTTCCTGCCCGGCTCTGTGGTGGAAGATAGCGACCTGGAAAATGTGCTGCTGGCCGAGGGCTGCCGCATTCGCAAGGCCGAAGTCAAGCACTCCATTCTGGGTGTGCGCAGCCAGGTTTCTGCCGGGTCGCACATCGTAGATAGCGTTATCATGGGCGCGGATTATTTTGATGCGGAGACCACCCCGCGCGATATTCCCCTTGGCATCGGGCCGAACTGCCACATAGAAGGCGCCATCCTGGACAAGAACGCGCGTCTGGGCGAAGGTGTGGTCATCAAACCCTTCCCACGCGGAACGGAACTGGACAACGAAACCTGGTTCGTGCGCGATGGCATCGTGGTCATCCCAAAAAGCACCGAAATCCCCCCGGGCACACATATCACACCGGAGAGTTAACCCTAGAGGATTGTTAGAGATTTCGAATTTATATACTCGTGCTACTTGACATCGTCTTTCTCAATGTGTACACTGAACATGGATGGGGAGTAGCCGCTTGCTTCAGGACAGAGCAGAACGCTCTCGGTAACTCATGCGCAGTCATGCGATGGCGAGACCACCACGATGGGCGTGGTGGTCTTTTGTTTCAAGACCACCGCCTAAAACTGTACTGAAAGAGATCTGATAATGTCGAATACCAAGAACCAAGCCTGGCATGCGTTGCCATCGGAAGAAGTGCTCGAATATCTGGATGTTACAGAAGACGGACTGACATCCGAGAAAGTGGAGAAGCGCCTGTCACAATACGGGGAAAACCAATTACAAGAAGCGCCCCGACCCACCTTCTGGCAGATGCTATGGGAGCAATTGAACAATTTCGTGGTCATCATGCTGATTGTTGCTTCGATCATATCCGCCGTGCTGGGCGATTATGTGGAAGCCGCCGCCATCATGGCCATTGTGGTGCTCAACGCTATTCTGGGCATTGTGCAGGAAAGCCGCGCAGAAGAAGCACTGGCTGCTCTGCAAAAACTTGCCGCGCCCGATGCGCAGGTCATCCGCGATGGGCACCGTCAGGTAGTTCCCGCCAGAAAACTGGTGCCAGGCGACATCATCCTGCTCGAAGCCGGCAACTATGTCCCCGCGGATGTGCGTTTGCTCGAAACCATGAACCTGAAAGTGGAAGAAGCCGCGCTCACCGGGGAATCCGTCCCGGTGCAAAAGGTCGATGACCTGGTGCTCGAAGAAGACGCATCGCTCGGCGACCGCAAGAACTCCGCTTTCATGAGCACCCTGGTCAGCTACGGTCGCGGCAAGGGCGTGGTCACCAGCACGGGCATGAAAACGCAGATCGGCCTGATCGCCTCCATGATCCAGGGCATTCACGCCGAAGAAACCCCGCTGCAAAAACGTCTCGACCAGTTGGGCAAAACCCTCGGCTGGGCGGCGCTCATCATCTGTGGGCTGGTTTTCGCGATCGGTTGGATACGCGGCTACGAACCCCTGGAAATGTTCATCATCGCCGTCAGCCTGGCGATTGCAGCCGTGCCCGAGGGACTCCCCGCCGTTGTGACCATCAGCCTGGCGCTGGGGATGCGCGAAATGATCCGACGCAACGCGCTCATCCGCAGGCTTGCCTCCGTTGAGACGTTGGGTTCCGCCACCGTCATTTGTTCCGATAAAACCGGCACCCTGACCCAAAACGAGATGACGGTCACCCAAATATCCATCGACACCAAGGATATTTATGTTACCGGCACGGGATACACTCCTCAAGGCGAATTCCGACTCGACGGGCAAACCGTTGATATACGCGAGTACCCGGCAGCAGCGACCGCTTTATGGGTCGGCGCATTGAACAACGATGCCATCCTCGAACATAACGAAGACGGCACACACAAAATGATCGGCGACCCCACTGAAGGGGCTATCATCGTTGCCGCGGCCAAAGCGGACAAAGAATACCAGAACCTTAACCAGGATTACCCGCGTGTGCAGGAAATCCCGTTTGATTCAGTCCGCAAGCGCATGACCACCATCCATAAGGTGCTTGATCCACAAACAGAAGATTTCTCTCCCTTCAAAACTGACGATTTGGTCAAGGATTGGTATGTGGTGGCTGTCAAAGGCGCGCCGGATGTGATGCTGGAACTCTGCCAGCAATACCAGACCTACGATGACAAACAGGCGCAGTTGACAGAATCTGTGCGCGAGCGCATCCGTGTTGCCAACGACCAGATGGCAGGCAAAGCCCTGCGCGTGATTGCAGTGGCTTATAAGGTAGTGAAAGAAATTCCAAAAGAACTCACTCCCGAAACCGTGGAGAACGATCTTGTCTTCGCCGGGCTGGTAGGCATGATCGACCCGCCGCGCACCGAAGTCAGTGACTCGTTAGCGATGGCCGCCAAGGCTGGCATCCGCACCATCATGATCACCGGCGACTATCCCGAGACCGCCCGCGCCATTGCCGAGTCGATCGGCCTGATGAAATCGGAACAAGAAGTCATCACCGGCACGGAACTGACCCCGATGAAGGATGAAACACTCCGAGAAAAGATCAAATCTGTCAACGTGTTTGCGCGCGTCTCCCCAGAGCACAAGATGCGCCTTGTGGACGCGCTGCAATCCCACAACGAAGTGGTCGCGATGACGGGAGACGGCGTCAACGATGCCCCGGCCATCAAGAGCTCCGATATCGGCGTGGCGATGGGCATCACGGGGACAGATGTCGCTAAAGAAACCGCCGACATGGTGCTGACCGACGACAACTACACCAGCATCGTTTCCGCGATCAACCAGGGGCGCATCATCTACAGCAATATCCGTAAATTCGTATTCTTCCTGCTTTCTGCGAACGTGGCCGAGATCATGATCATCTTCCTGGCAACCCTGGCAGGCCTACCCGCCCCGCTGACGGCCATCCAACTGCTGTGGCTCAACCTGGTCACCGACGGCGCACCCGCCCTGGCACTCGCCATGGAAAAAGGCGACCCCGATATCATGGAACGAAAACCGCGCAAGAAAGACGAGCCCATCATTGACCGCATCATGGGCATCGGCATCACCGTGCAAACTTTTGCGCAGACCGGCGTTGTGTTACTGGCATTTGGCCTGGGGCTGCTCTGGCATCTCGAGGCTGGCGCAGTGGTCACTGGCAATCCATTGATCTACATTCTCCAGCACGATTGGCGCGGTGTGGACGTTCAAACCGCCGAAACCATGGCCTTCCTCACGCTCGCCTTCACCGAATTGTTCCGCGCTTACACTGTCCGCTCAGAACGCGCTTCGCTCTTCGCGATTGGCGTTTTTTCGAATAAATATATGCAGTATGCGGTTGCGCTTTCCATCGTGCTGTTGTTACTGGTGGTCAACGTGCCCTTCCTGCAGCCGATTTTCAATACCCACTTTTTGAGTGGGACAGAATGGCTTGTGGTGCTTGGTTTGGCGCTTCTCCCCGCAGTAGCTGAGGAAATCACTAAATTCTTCTTGCGTAGAGGTGATGGATAATTTCTTTCCCAAGGTACCCGTAAGGGCAGGTCTCAGACCTGCCCTTACGCTTTAATCTTGAACGTTTTTCGATGCGCGGGGGAATATCCCAACCGCATCATCGCAGACCGATGGGCCTGCGTGCCGTACCCTTTGTTTTGTCCCAGACCGTAGCCGGGATACTGCCCATCCAGCTCGCGCATCAGGGCGTCTCGAGTCGTTTTGGCAAGGATCGAGGCAGCAGCAATGCTCAGGCAGCGCTGGTCGCCTTTCGGCAGGGATGTTTGCGGCAGTTCGCTTTCGGGCAGTTCCAGGCGGAAATCCGTCAGTAAAAAATCCGGAACCAGGATCAGGGGTTCCAATGCGCGCATGGCTGCCAGGCGCGTGGCAGGAACAATGCCCAGTTGGTCTATTTCTTCGGGCGAGGCTAAGGCCACACTCCATGCCAGGGCGGTCTCTTTGATAATGGGGGCGCACAGTTCCCGCTGGCGGGGAGTCATCTGCTTGGAATCGCGGGCACAGGCTAAAGTCCGGGCAAGATGCGGGTCGTCATCCGGCAGGATGACTGCGCCAACGGCTACCGGGCCAGCCATCGCGCCACGCCCGGCTTCATCCAATCCGACAACATGTTTCAGGCCGCTTTTCCACAGGCCGTTTTCGAATTTTAGGTGGGGAGAATCAATCTTTGGTGTCATACAGGCCGCGGCGCGCGTTACGGCGAATGGTCAGCAAGTCCCAGAACATCTTCCAGGAATCCTGCAAAACGCTGATCTTGGAATCAGCATTGAAATACCAGTTTATGGGAATCTCGTGAATTCGATAACCTTTTCGCTGCGCGATATATAAAACTTCGACGTCAAATGACCAGCCAGTGAGTGTCTGGTAGGAGAAAACTTCTTCGGCAACTTCAGCACGAAAACATTTGAAACCACATTGCGTATCTTGCAGGCCAGGTAATACCAGTAAACGAATCAATCCATTGAAAACACGCCCGGTCAGATGACGGTATTCCGGCTCGTTATAACGAACGGCTCCTGGAATCTCTCGTGATGCAATGGCAACATCATAACCTTCCAACCCGGGCAGAAGAAATTTGTTGATCTCTTCAATCGGCATAGAAAGGTCGGCATCGCACAGAAAACGATACTCCCCTTTTGCTTCCAACATGCCGCGTCGGACCGCGTTGCCTTTGCCACGTTTTTCTTCCCTGAAAAGATGCACGCGTTTGCGTCCCTCTGCAAGTTTCTGCGCAACTTCAAACGTTCGATCGCTGCTGCCATTTTCAACGATCAACACTTCAGCCGTGTAATCTTGTTCATCCAGGAAAGCAAAAATCTGCTCCAACGTGAGGGGCAAACGATTTTCCTCATTGTAGGCAGGAATAATGATGGAAAGAAAGGGGGGTGTCAAAAGATTTATAAGTCTTGGAAGACAACAATTGCGAAACCGATCATCACGCAGATCCAGACAAGGAGCATACCGCCCAGGATCGCCAGTTGTTGAACAGTCATGCCGAAGTAACGTTTTTGGGCATTCCTCTGATCCCGAACAGGCAACGCTGGACTGGATTCAATCAACTCCGGAGGAACTTCCCCATCTTCGCTTTCCGCAAAGGCAAAGCCCAGATCATTCGGGTCAAAAGGTTGAGCTTCTTCAGAAGCAGCAAATATAGCACCGGCGCGCGAAAGTTCCGGGTCTTCCTCGTCTTGAACTACTTGCGCATCAGGCAATGGAGTATCAGTTTCCGGTTCGCTATCTTTTTTCGGCTTCCGCGGGTTGATAATGCGATCTACCAGTTCATATGCAGACTCAACTGTAAAGACAGGCGCAGCTTTGCTCAACGAAACAGCCCAGCGCTCCAGAGCATCTACCATGACAACACGGACGATTGGACGCAGCGATTGCACATGCATGCCAGGATTTGTCGTTAATAGCAATGGCTCTACCGGTTGCGGCAACTTGACGCCCTGGCGCTCGATAAAAGCCTGCAATGCCCGTGCTATTCGCTCCGTACGGGTTAGCAAATTGATGGAGGCAGGTCTAAAGGATGTTCCGGTCATCTGGCCCCAGCTATCACCTTTCGCCTGATATTGACCGCGTAAGTGCGTGACATACACGGCAAAAATACCTGCCGGTCCTACCAGTGCCAAAGGAACAACAATTCCACTTGCGCCCAATGTTACGTTGCGGATTACCGTATACCCTTTTCCCAGGCCGCGCTCCCATAACCCAAGTGCAAATTTCTGGGCTTCAAGCTCGGGATACCAATTAAAACCGTACTTGAGCGTGCCCTGTATACGCTGAATGATTCCTATCTCGCCTTTTTCATCCTGTAGGGGGGTCTGGTCAATCAGTTTCATCGGAAACAGCTTTCAGGTCTAGTTTGAAGCGCAGATCAAAATGCCGGGGTCTCCTCAAGTTCGTCACGTTTGGAGGCTTCACCGCCGGTAGTGATAAATTCCTTACCATCCTTATTTACAACTTTTACCGTTTTGCCAAGCTCGAAGGTGCTGCCCCAAAATTCCTTGCGCTGGCCGGTTGAAAACTTTTTGCCTTTTTTCAACCGTTCCAGCAGGGTGCCGCGGTCGAGCAGGACACGGTCCGAATAGGTGACACCGCGCAACTCGTAGCCGCGCACCAGGGTGATTTGTCCAGCTTTGTTGTAGCGAACTGCTTCGATCACTCCGTCGATTTTCTTTGCCATAGGGCCCTCCACTGCATATTTTAACACAGAAGGCGACAGCCATTTTGCGGGTGACTGTCACCTAGTCGGGGCGCCCGGATTTGAACCGGGGACCCCCGCGTCCCAAACGCGGTGCGCTGACCGAACTGCGCTACGCCCCGAGCGACACGAGTATAATGCGAAGGTTGAAAAATCGCAAGCAGATTGGATACAATGAAACCATTACAACGATTCCTTTTCCTCGTCCCGCTTCTCACCGCACTCTGGGCCTGCGCGCCGTCAAACGAACCGACGCCTACACAAACGGCAATTCCCGTTGCACCTGTGAAAACGCCCACGCCACTTCCACCAACATTGACACCAACGGCAACGCCACTCGGCTGCCTGACCCAGCCCGGGCGTGTTGACCAGGGCATTGTGCAAGAAACCGTGCCGCCACAGGAATACTTAATATATCTGCCGCCATGCTATGATGAGAAATCAGATGAACACTACCCCGTGCTATATCTGTTACACGGACAGACCTATACCGTTGACCAGTGGGTGCGTCTTGGCATTGTCAAAGTCGCAGACAGACTGATCTTGAACGATGAATCTCTCCCTTTTATCATCGTCTTTCCTGATGACCGCTACTGGAACGTGCAAGCCGGGCCTGGATTTGGGCAGCGCTTGGTAGAACACCTGGTTCCCCACATTGACCAGAACTACCGCACCATTGCTGACCGAAACCATCGCGCCATCGGCGGCATGTCCCGTGGAGCGGGTTGGGCTTTGCGGCTGGGCTTGCAACGTTGGGATCTCTTTGGCACGCTGGGGCTGCACTCCCTGGCCGTTTTCGGCGATGACCGTCCGTTTTTGGAAGATATGCTTGAGTCCATCCCACCTGAATCCTGGCCCAACATCTTTATTGACATGGGCGAGAGTGATACGGAACTGGGCTTCAACTCCTTGTTTGAAGAATTGCTCACGCAATACGGTATCCCGCATGAGTGGCATTTGTACCCTGGTGCGCATGACGAAGCTTACTGGAGCGCCCATGTTGAAGAATATCTGCGCTGGTATGCGGAAGTATGGTCGCTCCAGGCTGTAGAACAATAACAAATATATAATGGCCTGATTACAAAGGGTATAATTTCGCCCATGCCACTAACTCCACAAGAGGTTGAACACATCGCCAAACTGGCTCGTCTGGAACTAACCGATGAGCAGAAGGCGCGTTATCGTAGGCAGCTTGAAGCCATTCTTGAACATGTTGCCAAACTGCAGGAACTGGATACGAAGGATGTGTCCCCGACTGCTAGTGTCTCCGTAGGGCAAATGCCGCTGAGAGCAGATGAGCCGCGTCCTGGTTTATCAAAAGACGATTTGCTCAAAAACGCTCCAAAACAAGATGACGGTCAGTTCCAGATTCCGCCTGTATTCAAATAATTTACTCGTTCGGACAGCAGTTTCCTGGCCCGGCAGGACGGGCAACTGCTATCCGAACAGAAAAGATCAATGTCAAAGTTAACTGAACTCAGCTTGAAAGAAATGCAAGCGGGATTGCGCGAGAGCCAGTTCTCCAGCCGTGAGTTGGTGGAGGCTGTTCTGAAATGCATTGAGCAAGTCGAGCCTTCGTTGCATGCGTTTCTGCACATTGCATCTGAATCTGCGTTGGAACAGGCTGATGAGGTAGATAGACGACGGACGCCGGACGATGGACGATCCCTGCATGGAATCCCAATTGCAATCAAAGATGTTTTAGCTGTAGAAGGCATGCCTGCCACGGCAGGCTCGAAAATCATCGAAGGCTTTATGCCACCTTATACAGCTACGGCTGTCAAAAAATTGCAAGATGCCGGAGCCATTGTCATTGGCAAAACCAACACCGATGAGTTTGCAATGGGTTCTTCCACTGAGAATTCGGCTTATGGTGTGACCCACAATCCCTGGGACACATCCCGTGTACCAGGCGGCTCATCGGGTGGATCGGCGGCAGCTGTGGCGGCACGGCTTGTCCCGGCGGCGTTGGGCACAGATACGGGAGGGTCTGTCCGTCAACCTGCTTCGTTCTGCGGTGTGACGGGGTTGAAGCCAACCTACGGGCGCGTGTCACGCTATGGATTGATCGCCTTCGGCTCGTCGCTGGATTGTGTAGGCGTACTGGCACGGGATGCGGAAGATGCAGCCGTTATCTTCGAGAGCATGGCCGGGCACGATCCATTAGATGCGACTTCGGTAGACTCTTCGACCCCCGGCACCGCCCGCCGGGGCAGGTGTACTGCTTCGTCTCGCTTCGCTCGCTCAGCATCCGCTCTGGGCGAATCGCTACAGGGCATGAAAATCGGCGTCCCAAAAGAATATTTTATTGAGGGGATGCAGGCCGAAGTCCAGGAGAAGACGCGGGCGGCCATCGCGCAGATGGAGTCCCTAGGTGCAGAGGTCCAAGAGATCAGCCTGCCTCACACCGAGTATGCCTTGGATGTTTATTACATCTTGGCTCCGGCAGAAGCGTCTGCAAACCTGGCGCGTTTCGATGGCGTTCGTTATGGCCCGCGCGCAGAGGCTGATTCACTCTGGGATGTGTTCTTCAAAACACGTGGGGAAAAGTTTGGCTCAGAAGTGCTGCGCCGCATCATGCTGGGTACGTACGCGCTTTCGGCTGGTTACTACGATGCTTACTATGGACAGGCCCAGAAGGTGCGCACACTCATCAAGGGTGATTTCGAGAAGTCCTTTAAGCAAGTGGATTTGATCGCCTGCCCATCTGCACCAACAACGGCTTTTGAGATCGGCGCGCATAAGGGTGATCCGTTGTCGATGTATTTGGAAGATGTTTTCACCCTGCCAGCCAGCCTGGCAGGAGTACCGGGAATTTCGTTCCCGGTAGGCTTTGATAATAAGGGGTTGCCAATCGGGATGCAGTTGCTGGCACCACATTTTCGTGAGGACGCGCTGTTGAGTGCAACGCATGTTTACCAACAGGTAACGGATTGGCATAAGCAAGCACCAGATTTGCAAATTAGTAGGGGCAGGTCTTAGACCTGCCCCTACGGAGGATACATGAACATTTTCGTCACAGGTGGAGCAGGCTATATTGGTTCTGCAACAGCAGAGGCAGTGCTCAAGGCCGGGCATTCCGTTACGGTGTATGATTCGCTCATAACCGGGCACAAAAATGCCGTACCGAAAGGCGCAACCTTTATTCAGGCTTCGCTGGAGGATAGCCATGAGCTAGCGGAGGCAATGACCGGTGAAAAATTCGACGCAGTTATGCACTTCGCTGCTTTCATCGAGGCTGGTGAAAGCATGAAAAAACCAGGCCGTTTTTACCAGAACAACCTGGTCAATTCCTTGCACCTGATCGAAACGGCGGTAAAGGCGGGCGTGAAACGCTTCGTGCTTTCGTCCACGGCGGCGGTGTATCAATCCAGCGATGAACCGCTGACCGAGGATTCTCCACTCGGGCCAACCAACGTTTACGGGCATACCAAGCTGGTCATCGAACAAACTCTGGATTGGTACCGCCAGATTCATGGATTACATTATGCTGCGCTGCGTTACTTCAATGCCTGTGGCGCACTGCCCGGTCGGGGGGAGGCGCATCAACCGGAATCGCACCTGATTCCGCGCGTGCTGAGTGTTCCTTTAGGAAACCTGGATTCCATTAACGTCAATGGCAACGATTATCCAACGCGAGACGGAACTTGTATCCGTGATTACATCCACATCGCAGACCTGGTCTCGGCACACTTGCTGGCGCTGGATGCACTCGGAGAACGTGACAGGCTGGTCTACAATATTGGAAACGGAAGCGGGTACTCGGTCCGGGACGTGATCGAAACTGCCCGTGAAGTGACCGGGCATCCCATTCCAGTTGTCGAATCCCCGCGTCGGCCTGGTGACCCGGCTCGTCTGGTGGCATCATCTGAAAAAATCCGAGATGAGTTGGGCTGGGAGCCGCAACATCCTGACCTGAAAGATATCCTCGCCAGCGCCTGGGAGTGGCACAAAACTCATCCGAAGGGGTACGAATCATGACATTTCTTATAGTTCTAGTCGGCTGGATTTTCTCGCTCTGCCTGCACGAATTTATAGTTCTAGTCGGCTGGATTTTCTCGCTCTGCCTGCACGAATTTTCACACGCGCTGGTAGCCTACATGGGTGGCGACTGGACCGTACGCGACAAAGGCTACCTGACCTTCAACCCACTAAAATACACACATCCGGTCTATTCACTGCTACTACCCCTGCTTTTCCTGGTGATGGGCGGGATCGGTTTGCCCGGCGGTGCAGTTTACATTGAAACCTGGCGTCTGCGTAGCAGGAACTGGCGTACCGCCGTCTCGCTGGCGGGGCCGACCTCGAATCTGCTTCTGGCCATCATCCTGGGGCTAATCCTGCGCTTTGCTCCCGTTGATTTTTCCGGCATTTGGCCGGGACTGGCGTTCCTGGCTCTGCTCCAGGTGACAGCCGTCGTGCTCAATCTCATCCCTGTGCCACCTTTTGACGGCTATAACGCTATCGAGCCGCACCTGAACGAAACCACACGCATGCAGTTCGAGCAGACGCGCGGCATGTTCATCTGGATCGTTTTCCTGCTATTGTGGTTCGTTCCAATTATTGCAAACATGTTTTGGGGACTAATCTTCTTCATCAGCCGTATTTTAGGTATCCCACTAGAACTGGCCGCTATGGGGTTGGATTTATTCCGGTTTTGGTAAAAGCACAGGAATTGGTTTGATCGGTTGAGGGGAATTATTTATATTTACAAATTGGATAATTTGGGGTAAAATTATTGTGTAATATTTCACAATATGTGTTTATATTTCTTTTCGCGAGGCAAATCATGAAAACACTCCCCCATGTGATCATTGTTGGTGCAGGCTTTGGAGGTTTAGAAGTTGCCAAGAGATTAGCCAAAGCCCCGGTACAAATTACCCTGATCGATAAAAATAATT
>WOR8_10008914_pt1 | contig 12321 bp, 10 predicted proteins | sample DeeMarSeWOR38_10_FD_19890 | JGI IMG/M metagenome (IMG submission 19890) | reverse complement strand
TCAATATATCCACAGTACATCTTAACTTATGCCACGGTCAAAATTGTAGGGAGATATGTTGACCACAGGTTCTTCGTTTTACAACGAGTTAAGCTCACTCTTCCTCAATTTCAATTGCTTTTTCAGGACAGACATCTTCACAGGTGTGACAGCCATGACATCCTTGAGGATTTTCTATAACAGCTTTGGATTCACGAAGTTCGTAGACATCACCAGGACAACTAGAAAGGCATTCACCACAGCCGGAACATTTTTTTTATTAATAGTGATTTTCCACATTACAGTTATATTTACTTGAAATATGATAGATTAAACTGTATGTCTTCAGAGCCTTTGGCAAAAAATTGGCGTAAAATTTAAGAGACACATTCCCGAAGCACTGATGGTTTGATAACATCCATTTTCAATGATGGTTAATTACCCAGTCCAAATAAAGTTGCCAGGCAGTTCTTGACAACGGGGGCAATATTGAAGCTGAACATCCATTCCGGCCCGAAGGCATCAACCTTTTCAACGTAGTAGTTTAACTCGGCCGAGAGCTTCCAGGGTCTGCCATTCAATATAACGGTCTTGCCGGCATTGATTTGCAGCGGTACCGTCCATTGCTCACTCTCCCAGTCATAGGTAATAGTCGGCCCTGTACCAACACTCCAACCGCCACCAAGCAGATAGGTATAAAAAACCTGGATGGACGTCAGGTTGATATCAGCATCTCCTGATCCTCCGATATCCCACTGGTGATTAGGGAAGATCCCCAAGATCCATTTTGGTGTGAGTTTGCCAATAAGAATCTCTGGACCGAGTGTCCACCGGTCTGAACCCAGACCATTAGTCGCGGTGGGTAATGAGGTGATCAATCCATATGCCAAAAGGAGACTTTTGTCCTCCAGTTTTGGCGCATATGCCAGGTCGAATGCTATATCACCGAGCCCGGTTTCACCCTCAAAGCCATTAGTCTCGAATACAGGTTGATCAAAAAGAAGCGGTACCGCTGGTCGCCAGATGACCTTGTCACCACTGCCTAGGACAAAGGGCAATGCCGGTTGGAACAATAGGCTATAGTTGTACTGGTTATCAGCATCGGGAAGGTCTCCGTCATACCAACGGAACTGGTTCTTAAAGGTCATGGTTGCAACTGCTGTATTTGGATTAGATAATTCAGCTGCCAATTCAGCTGCTGACGGGGTGGCTGCACTTCCTTCTTTTCTGATATCTTCCGGTTCAGCTTTGACAACTGCACGTCCCCCTGTAAGACGAAACTCAACCAAGTTGCCAGCGGCATCACGGGCACGATAAATGGTAGGGTCTGTTGAGTTTTTTTCAAACCAGTAACAGTTGGTAACTCGCTCGGCAGTAATACATATCTGATCATCGTCTCTGATTTCCCAGGTTCTTGGAATTGCCGCCCCCCATGAGTAAAGCGTGCCGGTGCCGTCAGGATTGTATTCTCCACGGCTTATTTCACCATTTGGCAATACACGTTCTGCCATTGTGCCGCTAATCAGGTTCTGCAGGTTATCTGTGCCGGTGACAGGCTCCCACTCTGTGGACTGAGCAGTCGAGACAGCCGCCATAAAGAGCAATAAACAGGTAATAGCTATACGTAACGGTTTCAATGTCTACTCCTCTAGAGAACAATCCTTGCCCTCAGCCCAAACGCCCACAAACTGCTTTCATCCGGGTTCAGGGCCGGATCCTTGATGTACTGGATGGTCGGGGTGACAGCCAGTTCGGTGGTCAGCTGGTAGCGCCAAAAAAGCTCTGTGGTATACTGGTCGTCCGAACCGGGAAAGGAGACCTGGTTAGGTTTTCCCCAGTTGAAGCCAAACCCGATCACACCGCGCATGGGCACCGGCTGGTAGCCAACTCCGACACTTATAGAATTCTCCAGCAGGCTGCCGCTGTTCTCTGTGTAGCCGCCACGGACAAAGGGGAACCACTTGTCATCGATCCATTGATGCCAGGAGGCGTTGAGGCCCCAGCCGTCCGGGGTTCCGTTTGGCCGTTCATCGATATGCCAGAAGGTGAGGTGGATCTTGTCGAAATAGAGACTTTCCTGGCCTGGTGTGAAGCCTATTTCCACCCAATTGAAAAAATCACTTTCCTCCAGCAGATTATCGAATGGATCTGTAGGATCTGAGTTAATATCGGTGATACCGGCCTGAACATAGATTTTCTCTCCGACCATACCGCCTACAGCGGCACCCAGGGCAGCATCGTTTGGCAGGTCCATGGCTGAAGAACCGGTGGAGAACATGAAGTTGGTGAAACCGGTCCAGGGACTGGCCAGCAGGTACACATCGACAAAATCGGTCGCATCAAGAAAGCCACCGACAAAGGCCCATTTCCCCTCGGCAAAATACTGTTTCCAGTAGAGGTTGGTCAGACGTGTTCCCTGGTCACTGAACGGCGCTTCGAACAGGCCGACATAGCCGCTTTCAAAGCCGAGGCCGCTGATCGGGATGTCGCTATACTTGTGGCGGTGCTCAACCTTCCAGTTCAGGTTCCCCTTGTTGGGACCGCCACGGTTTACCAGGTCCCAGAATCCGAAGAAGCGCGCCATGCCGCTGCCAGCACTATCCTCGCCGGGACTGTTATTGACCCCCATATAGATCGCGGAGTAATCAAGGCTCCAATTAAACCCTGTTTTTTTCGCCACACCGGCCCGCCATTTCTTGATCGGTGCAAAAAGCCGGGACTCATAGAGGGGATTGGCTTCACGGTCCAGGGTGATCTGGTTTTCAACCTCGTCAGTGGAAAGCCGTTGCCTGATATTGCTGTCGCTGTTGTTTTCAGCCGCCTGTGCGTTCACCACCAAACCAAGAAAGACGGCTGACAGCAGAAATATTTTTACCTTCATATCCATTCCTTCCAAATTACCAATTCTTCTTCTACAGGCCGTCTCAAAAAAGCTTTCCGTATAAAAGGTATGCCCCTGGCAAGGTCTCAGGAGGCACACCCGATCATTTTTTTGAGATGGCTTCTATTAAAGTCAATAGCCGTCCTACTTCTTCCCACCGCTGTATACATCTTCTTCACCCAACGACTCGTGATCAAGGTCGACATAGTCAACGCCGATTATTGACTTAATGTAGGCGCCACGTTCCAGCGGCTTGAAGCGGCCCTTTGCCTCGACGGGATAACGGACCGGTTGTCCGGGATACACATCCTGCACTTTCGAGTCCTTCACCACGATGGTACCGCTCACCAGCACGTAGGGGATCCCGGTCGAAGGAAGGCCGTTCTCCCCGGCCTTGTAGGTTGAATTGTCTGTGACGTTTTCCGGATCGAAGATGGTGATGTCCGCAACCATGCCCACCTGCATCCGGCCACGCACCTTCATGGCTTCGATGCCTGCATCACCAAGATGCTTTGCCGACCAGTAACTGGTCTGGGACAGGGTATGCATCAGGGCGACATCATTTTCGCGTGCCATGCGAAGCACCGCGGCGAAGGAGCCGGCGGTGCGGGGATGGCCACTGTATTTCTCGTAGGGGTCGTCACCTGTGAGGTAATTTCCTTCGGCGTCCACCGGCGGCATCGCATCACTGCCAACCACCATGTGCGGCGTACGCAGCCACAACGGCAACCAGGCTTCACGGGCGTCAATGAAGGCCACAATAATGAAGCCGGGGTCCGCTGCCATGATCTTGTCGTATTCCTCCCGGCTCATGAATTTTCCGGTCTTGGGGTTGTACATCCTCTCGTAGCTCATCCCGGCCAATCCGATTTTATCCGGCTTGAGAAACTCCGCGCCGATGGTGGTGGAGCCTGCCGTGTAGGGATAGTACTCGGACCAGGTGTTGAATCCCTGTGCCCGGAACAGCTGCAGGCGCTCCTCGAGCTCCCACCAGCCGTAGTTGTTGTTGTGGGACAGCAATGTCGGTTGGTTGAGCGCCATGCCGTTGGCGATCTGCTCCAAGCCACCCATCGTTCCTTCCGTTGGCGGTCTGGTGTTGCCTTGAAACCGGACGTGCGCAGCGAAGAGCCGGTCGTAGTTCACAGCCACCTTCTGCGCGTTCCACATCTCAAAAGTGGTCACCCCGTCGCCCATATAGCCCAGCGTGGAACCGATGCCCAGGGCACCATCGCGAAGCTCGTTGTCGAGCCCCTGGAGAATATCGTTCAATTGCTCCAGGTTTGCTTGGGTCACCGCCCAGTCGGGTATATTGTTTTCCTTGTAGGATCCGGCCCGAAATTCAGTGATCTTCCATGCATCGAGCGGCTCGGAAAAGGTCATCTTATCCAGAACGCGCATGCGCTGTATTCGACTGTTCCATAGTTCGCCCGCCACTTGCCCTTCTTCTCGTCATACCAACCGGCGACGTTGATGGAGCCGAGCTCGGTATCCATCTGGGACGTTACGCCGTCACGCAGCTGTACCTTCACGCCCCACTCGCTCCCGGCCGAGTGAGAATGGGTGTCGATAAACCCCGGAGCGACGACATGCCCGGTCGCGTCGATGGTCTCCGCGCCGGTGATCTTTTTCTTTGTTATCGCGGCAATTTTTCCATCCTTGACACCGATGTTGCGGACCCCGTCAAACTGGGTTTCCGGGTCCATGACGCGTCCGTTGAGAATAACGACATCATAGTCTGTGGCCGCTGCTACCGCTGCTATTGGCGCAGCAAGTGCTAGGCCAAATAATAGTAAGGTGGCTAGTTTCTTCATGGTTTGGGCCTCCTTTTATATAGTTGTTTACTTTTCTTTACATTCACCTTCTCTATATCCAATGACCTCATGATCGGAACATGCAGTGCAGCCGTTGGAATATGTCTTATGGCTGCCGTCTTTCCTTTCCGCGCAAACCGGCCGGTAATCCATAGTGCAGACCTCTGGCCGGGGCTCGGTGCAGATGGTCTGTTTCTTGCTATCCTGTGAAAGGTTTTGCTCTCCATTCATGCCAGCACAGCCCATGAGACAGAAAAAGACGAGCACAGACAATATCTTCATTTTTTCTTTTTGATTTTCTGCCTCACATTCAGTGTTGATTTGGAATGCGGCGCGCCGAAACGTCCAGCACAACCACTATCTTAAAGTGTATTTTTATAGATCAACCCGTCTTTCATGATGATCCGCATGGTTTCGATACCATTTCGGTCCGGGGCATCAAACCACTTTTCGCTGCCGCCGATCACCGTGATGTCCTCGAGCGGATTGCCGTCCACCAACAGTAGGTCGGCATAAGCGCCCTCCTCAATCACGCCCAGTTTTCCCTCGGGGTACGGGTCGTTGACCTCGCCACTAAGCTTGAGAATTTCGCCGTTAACCGACGTCAATGCCTTTAGCCAGTAGTGGTTTCCAAAGAAGTTTGCTCCCAGCCAAACCTGGTGGAAGGCCTGCTTCTGGTATACCTGCTCGTCATTACCAACGAAGTCATTCTGGTAACCCAGTCTTGGACGGTATTTCTTGACGTTTTCTACATAGTCCTTGAATGCCGCCTGCGCAGAGGCTGCCTTGCGGGCCGATGTGGGGCTTGCAGCAATTGCCCCTACCTTAGCAAGTTCCGGGGAAAATGCCTGCATGTTGGTGGTCATATAAGCGCCAACTTCCTCCATCTTCTTAGCAATATCACCATCAAACATGAAACCATGCTCAATAGTTTTGACACCGTTTTCCAGGCAGCGCATAATCGACTTTTTGCTGTACGCATGCGACATGACATAAGAATGATAGGCATCGGCCACTTCAACCGCTGCCCGGATCTCTTCAGGCGAATAGGCATCCAGCTGCCAGGGATCGAACTGGGATACCACACCACCGCTGGACATGATCTTGATCTGGGTCGCCCCCTGCATGAAATTCTGCCGCCCGGCAGTCTTAATGGCATCAACTCCGTCAGCTGTTATACTCATTCCGAGACGTCCACCGTTCGATTGAGGTCCGTTGAATGTTTCATTCAACATCGTAAAGCTTCTGAAGTCCGCGTGTGAACCGCTCGGCCCAATGAACCCACCTGAGGGGTAAATGCGGGGGCCATCAACAAATCCGGCATCAACAGACTTCCGCAGCCCGGCTGCCATTCCACCTGCATCACGCCATGAAGTAAATCCATATTTCAACGCGATTTCCGCCATCGCCGCAGATCTGACAGCCAGTTGCTCCCATGAACTGTTGCTCTCAATGTCTACAATCGAGGTTCCGTTCATCTGAAGATGACCGTGTCCTTCAATCAGGCCTGGCATAAGGGTACGGCCTTCGCCGTTTATGACCTGGACCTTGACCTGCTTCTTCTCTGACTTGGCCTCACCTTCCTTAACTGTGATGGTATATGTGTTGGTGCCGTAACCGGAAAGGAATTTCACTTCCTTTTTTCCACCGCTTGTAACTTCAACTTCATATTCACCGCCGGTCGGTAGGTCCTTGCCAATTTTGTGAATTTTATTTTTAACGATCAGCACATCCTGATCCATGATCAGTTTGTCGCTTGTGCCGTCAAAAATATTGACGTTTTTGAAGAGTATGACACTCTCCGGCAACTCAGTTGCTGATGTCTGCGCCACTGTCAACAGCATGCTACATAATGCAAGTATTGTGATGATTAATGATTGTTTTTTCATGATAGCCCTCCCTTTCTTTGTGCAGGTTATTTTTTATATTTTTCAACAAAGGTAGCGTTTAGCTTGTAACTGATATTTATGTCACTTGACCCATCCTTGAGAAAAAGATTTTTCTTGGCACCTTGAGTCAACATTTCACCAGTCACCCATACCGGTTCGAAAATACTTCTGCTCTCAAATGCATTTGTTTTGTCAAGTACGACATGAACTATCTGGTTAGGTGGTGGAGGTGGGGTGTGTATACAGGCGCCAACCCAGGGAACCAGTAAAAATTCTGTGATGCTGCGTTCAGAAAATTCCAATGGCAGCAAATAACCTGGCATTCTAACCGAAGCGCCGTTGAGATCCTCAACTACTGCACCAGCCCGCTTTTTTCGCAGTTCACGAATTTCACCACGTCTTGCCAACAGGCTGTCGATATCAATGCCAGCCCTGATCAACTCTGCTTCAATTTCCTCAGCTTCTTTTATGGTATCCTGGCTGACCTGTTTCCCTGCAGAGATCATATTGCGCACTCGGGCGACATAACCTAGATACTCAAGTTTCTCACGTTCCAAAGCTGCAAAGGGATCGTCAAAAGCTACGCTGCTTGGTATCAGGTCGTCCCAGGTCAACTCCCGAACCTGGCTGGCGGTCACCGGAAGGGCCAGCATAAGTGCTAATAGAATGACAGATAGCAATCTCATAAATTTTTCCTCCTTAAATTCTGACGGTCATTCCGTCGGCCAAAGAAAATCTGTAAACCCGATAACCCGGGATAAAGCCGATCAATGCCCCACAGGCAGAGATCAGCAGGATAAGCAAGAGCTGGTTGGTGTTGAGGCCAACACCCTGGATATAGAGGCCGAAACGGCTGGCGATCAGTGGCTGACCGACGTGTAATAACACTTGCAGTAAGGTGACCCCGACAGCAACTCCAGACAGGGTGACCAGGGTCGCTTCACCGACCATCAGGCCGAACAAATGATGCGGCCGGGCACCGACCGAACGCAGGATGGCCATCTCGCGTCGCCGTTCGTTAAGGCTGGTCAAGAGCGTTGCCAGCAGGCCGAAAAGACCAACCACGACTACAAAGGCGGCAACCGCCAGGAGGGCCTTCTCCGCCACGCCGATGGCTTCCCACAGTTCCTGTAGGGTAACACCCGGCATGGCTGCAGTCAGCGGCTCTTTATCATATGTATTGATTGTCCGGAGCAGGCCAAGGGCTGCGCCGCGTGATTTCAAACCGAGCAGAAAGGCAGTGATCTGCTCCGGCTCATTAACATGATCATGCTTGTCAACACCCTTTAAAAAAACGTCGAGCGCATCGTGATCTGACCCCTGCAACGGTGAGTCAGCATGGATTTTTTCGATCCCTGCAAGGTCGATGATTAGGGTGCGGTCAACCGGTGTGCCGGTTGGTGCCAGGATGCCGACCACGGTAAAGGGATTTTCATCATGATCACGAAAGCTGAACTCCCCGGACCCGTGGCTTACCACGACATGGTCTTCAATCTTGTAGCCGAGTTTTTCCGCCACTTCAGAGCCGAGCACCATTTCATCGTCTGCTGCAAAACGCTGACCATCGGTCAACTGCAGGGAACGGCCGCGTCCATATAGGTAATGATTGAAATAGTCGTCGTTGGTGCCGAGCACCCGATAACCCCTGTGGGAGTCCCCCAGAGACAGCGGTATTGCCCAGCGCACCTGTGGGTTGCTTGATATAGCTTCAAAGCTCTCCCAAGAGATGCTATTCTCAGCACTGCCTATATGGAAGACACTGGAGAGCAGCAGTCCGATCCGGCCGGTGCGGGCGCCGACGATCAGGTCGGTGCCTGAGATGGTGCTGGTAAAACTGTTGCGCGCCTCGTGTCGGATACGCTCAACACCAAGCAACAAGGTGACACTCAGGGAAATAACAGCCACGGTCAGGAGAACCGTGAGTTTCCGATTAAGCAGGCTCTTTATGGCAAGTGCATAGATTGACATCATTTGCCCCATTGCAGGACATGGATCGAAGGCTTTTCCGCCCGGTTGATATCAGTCAGGCGTACCGTACGGCCAAACAGTTTTTCCAGGGATGGATCATGACTGACAAAGATAAGCGTCGTGTCCCGGCTGGCACATTCGTCAAAGAGCAGCTGGATAAAAGATTCGCGCAAATTAGCATCCAGTGATGATGTCGGCTCGTCGGCGATCAGCAGGTCGGGAGAGCCGATCAGGGCCCGGGCGGCGGCAACCCGCTGCTGCTGACCGACGCTCAGCTCGTTCACCGGTCTGCCCAGCAGATCAGGATCGTTCATGTCAAGATGGGTAAGCAGCCGCATGGCCTCTGCGGCCACGTTTAAGCCGTTCTGAATCGCTTTTTGACGGCGCAACCGGGAAAAGCGGCACGGCAGGGTGACATTTTCAACCACAGAGAGATAAGGGATTAGATTGAACAGCTGGAAAATAAATCCCACATGATCAGCGCGAAATCGATCCCGTTCTGCACCGCTCATTTCACCAAGGTTCTGACCAAGGACTTTCAGTTTTCCATGATCCGGTGTCGCCACTCCGGCCAGGAGGTTAAGCAGGGTGGACTTGCCGCTGCCGCTGGGCCCTTCTATAAACACCCGTTCACTCTGCACAATATTCAATTGCGCAATATCAAGGACAGGTGCTACATCTCTGCGCCAGGCAAACTGAAGGTTGGTTATGTTTATAATTGTTTCGGCTGCTTTTACACTATCAACATGCACTGGACCAGGGAGTGGCTTAATCGTACCAGACTTAGTTAACGTGCTCATATTGCTAAAAAACACCCATCATTTAAGTTGGAGCTTGCATCACCAGCTATTAACATTTGTGACCAGTACCTGTAATTGAACTAAGCCACACCTGCAGACAATTATATTAAATCCAACATCTTGAAGAATATATTATTGTTTTCCAATAACTGACAGACTTTTTACTTTACTACAAAAATAAAAGTAAAACTTGCCATATCGCGTCACCCTCATCTTAGTTATTTTAGACTACTTTTCAGATAAGAGGGCACTAAAGGCTCTGACGACGATAGCTTCGAGGAGACAGGCCTGTTATACGGCGAAAGGAACGACTGAAGTGGGCGACATCGGAATAGCCTAGTTCGAAGGCAATCTCGGTGATGCTTAAATTTTTGTCAAGCATCATCTCCCTGGACAGCTTGAAGCAGATTTCGTCAATAAGGAGGGTATAGGTACTTCCCTGCTTCATCAGGTAGCGCTGCAAAGTGCGTGAGCTGACACCCACTACTTCAGCAGCCAGATCGATTGAGAGTGAACGTATATTAACATGACTGGCAAGAAACTGTTTTAACCCTTCCAGTAGATTTTCTGACAACGTCTGACTGGAAAAGCTAGAAAGATGTCTTGCCCCAGACTGTGTATTATCGTCATACCTTCTCGACAACGGCGCGGCAAGCGAGGCGCGAGGGATGCCTATTGCTGTATAGGGTGCTCCGTATTTGATACTTATGCCACGTAGTACATCCGATTCGAATAGCCCATGTTCCTCAAGGGTTTGCAATAGCAACCGATCAGGTTTCCAGTGTGGTCCAAGAGCCGCACGGACAATTTGAATCATGAGCATGATGAGATAGAATTCTACTTGCATGGCTTGATCCGTTGTTCCTTCAATAGGGCCTCGGCAAAACCAGGCGATATCATTGCCCTTAGTAAGATAAAAATCGGATCGTGAATACTCGGAAGCCGCACAGCGGCAGAACGTCTTAATAGCTTGATAGAGACTGGGTGCAGAGGTCACTCTCCTGCCGAAGTCGCCATAAGCACTAATCGGCATGGCGCCCGCCTCAAGACCAATATCACGTAGGTCAGGATCGCGCCCTATATCACCGGCCAAATTCCATAGACTCAAAGCTGAAATCAAGCCATCAGGATTCACCAGAAGGTTTTCAGACAGTCGAGCACTCTTGACATAACTACCAGTGGTTACATCCCGCTTCTGTAATGCCATTAAAAAAGCATTGGCGTATCGCGCTCGTACAAGTGGTATGGAATTCATGTACTGTGTTTACCTCCGAGTTCATTAAAGGATGAGTCACAGTTTTCCCAGCCCCAATTGATTGTATGAGAAAATAAAGTATCAAAGAAGTTCGATGGAGTCAAAAAAATATGTTTATCCTATTAATAATAGAAAGAATTTGGGGCAAACTTCATTCTTCGGGGGGCCACATGTTGAGATTATAAGGATCCTGGAATATATAAAAATAATTAGATTCAGAGAGACAATCAACTAAATGCCAAAATGTGTTAGGAATTTAGCGTTAAGCAAATTGCAGGTTTCTTGCCAACATCTACAGTTTTGTAATACAAAACCTGACTCAACATGACCAGTGTAAACCTTGAATCTTTAGGAATAATTTACGACTTTCGATTGATAGCAGCCATCATCAGTCGTTGATACTCTGCACATGAAATGAAAAACCCCCTAAAAAACAGGGGGCAATGGATAGGTTTTTTCTGCTTGACACTGTCAGACATACCAGCAGTTATCGTAAGTCGGAGACTTTACACTCTAGTCCAACGGCGGCGCGTGAGTACCGTCCTCCGCTGGAATCAGTTATTAGCTTGTCTTCATTGCCCCTGGGGCGGGGGTATCTACTGCCCGCCGCCGGCACTTCCTGCCTGTAGTGCTTTCAGCACCTGTTCCACCTTTATCGAAGCTGTCGGCTGGCTCGGAGGGTATTCCTTGAAGGTCTCGAGGAACTGACCCACGACGACCGTTGCGGGCATTATCGTCCACAACTTCTCGCCCCACCAACGCTGATAGCCCCCACCTTCCTCAATCATGCGTTCAAAGGGATCCATCCGCAGGTTGACGACTAGGGGCACGTTCGTCTCCCGCACTTGTCCGCTGAACAGGTTCCCGTCGAGCGTCTTGAAATGCACTTTCCAGTCGTCGTAACGAATCGCGAACAAATCGGCGTTGTCGGTAAAATAAAACATTTCATGCCGCGGTCCCTTAGGTGCTTCGCCCTTGAAGAACGGCATGAAATTGTAGCCATCGAGATGCACCTTGAAGTTCTTGTCACCGACCTTCATGCCTTTCAGGAGCTTGTCCTTGACATCAGGATCGCCCGCTCCTGCGACCAGCGTTGGGAGCCAGTCCTCGAACGAGAAGATATCGTTGACGACGCTTCCCGGCTCGATGGTGCCGGGCCACTTCGCAATCATCGGCACGCGGAAACCACCCTCCCATGTCGTGCCCTTCTCGCCCCGGAACGGCCCAACACCGCCATCCGGCCAGGCAGAGTTCTGAACTCCATTGTCAGTCGTGAAGATCACAATGGTGTTGTCGGCAATGCCGAGGTCGTCCAATTGCTTGAGCAGTTCTCCAACCTCCCAATCGAGCTCCATCATCCCGTCAGCGAAGATACCGTAACCGCTCTTGTCCGACCATTTCGGCGAGAGGTGCGTCCAGACATGCATACGTGTGGGGTTGAACCAGAGGAAGAAGGGTTTGTCTGCCTTGACCGAGCGTTCCATAAAATCCAATGCGTGGTCGAGGAACTCTTCTTCTACCGTCTCCATGCGTTTCCTGGTAAGCGGCCCGGTATCCTTGCAGGTCTGCTTACCCCACTTACCGAAGCGCGGATCCTCGGTTGGATCGTCCGTGTCCGTCGCTTTGCAGTCGAGCACCCCGCGTGGGCCAAACATGGCTTTGAATTTCGGGTCCTTCGGATACTGCGGATCTTCCGGCTCCTCCTCGCTGTTCAAATGGTAGAGATTGCCGAAAAACT
>WOR8_10005387_pt1 | contig 12322 bp, 9 predicted proteins | sample DeeMarSeWOR38_10_FD_19890 | JGI IMG/M metagenome (IMG submission 19890) | reverse complement strand
GCCGGTAGCAAGAACAAAACCTCCAGCAGTTATGTTATTAGTTACTTCTTGCATATGCAAATCAATTGCATCTACTGGACAGGCTTTTTGACACTCAGTACATCCCTCTGGACATTCTTCTCTATTGATAACATACTTAGTTGTTGGAGAAGCTGGCACAGGTAAATGACAGGCTTTCCTTTTCGTTAGTCCAAGATCATATTCATTAGGTTTTTCTACTGGACATGCCTTTTCACAGAGGCCACAATTAATACATCGGTCCATTTTAACATAAGTAGGATTAGTTTTTATCGTAACAACATAATTTCCTAAGTCTCCAATAATATCTGTTACTTCGGATTTGATGTGCAAATTGATATTGGGGTGTAAATCAAAAGCTGATCTATAATAGCAACGTCTAACATTGCTTTGATCTAATCCCTTCAATCCAGGAGAAGGCATACAAGTAGCACAATCTTCACTTGGGAAGAAAGTACCTAACTTTACTGCATTTCCACCAATAAATGGATTCCTTTCAATCAGGTGTACTTTATGGCCTTTTTCAGCTATATCTTGAGCTGCTTGTACTCCAGCAGGACCTGCTCCTATTACAACTGCAGTATCCGTGATGTTGATTTTGAGACGTTCAACATTATTTTCAACATTAGCACGATTATAAGCGCCTAGTACAATTGCTTTGGCATTTCTTGTAGCTTTATCTTTGTCTTGAATTATCCACCCGACGTGTTCTCTTAGATTAGCTCCTACGACTTGATATGGAGACACCCCTAGTTCTTTAAGGGGTTTTTCGAATAAATATCCAGCAGTTTTTGGAGTACATCCTCCAAACACTATTGCATCAGGTTTTTCTCGATTGTAAGTTTCTTTAAACCATTCTTTTCCTTCTGGTGAACACATATTTTCATGATAAACACAGAAACTGCCTTCAGGTCCAGTTTTATCCTTTATGAAATTTTGAAGTTGATCCCAATCAATATTCTTTAAAGATCCACCACAATTACATAAAAATGTTCCAACTTTCATTTCGCTCACCTTCTATTTGACTCCCAATTATTTGACATATGGGTGACTTCTCCCATATGATTTAAAATCTTCAATTCTGTAGCAATAGCTCCTGATTTCAGATAGTGTGTTGCACAACTAAAGCAAGGGTCATATGCTCGAACAATCATTTCAAGCCTATTTAACAACCCTTCTGCAGGTTGAGCATCAACGATTAAATCTTTAGCAGTTACGTTCACTGATCGATTTATTGCTTCATTATTACTAACTGTTGCAACAATCAAATTAACATCAGTTGTTATGCCTTTTTTATCAGTAACATAGTGATGGAATAACATGCCTCGATGTGCTTCCAGAATTCCTACACCTTCTCCTTCTCTTGCCTGAACAGGAGTTCGTAGTTTTGTTCCTAGGATATCTGGATCTTGAAGCAAATCCAAAATCGTCTCAACCGCGTACGCTAGCTCAATAATCCGAGCATAATTATAAAGAAGGCTTTTATCTGCTGGACGTCCAAATTTACTTCTAAACTCTGTTAGGAGTTCTTGTGCTAATGGAGTATCTATTTTATCAGCTACGTTGATTCTAGCAAGTGGACCAACCCGGTAACATCCTTCTTCAAATGATTTTTTCTTATAATACGGGAACTTCAGATAAGAATAATCTTTAACACGTTCAGAAATAATATCACGATATTCTGTGGTATAGCTAGCAAATTCTTCAAGGATATTTGCATTTTCGTCAATAAGCCGGCATTTTCCTTCGTGAAACTCTAATTCGCCATTCTCACCAACCATACCAAGGTGCATTGTTGGTAAAGGTCCAAGAATATTAATTGCTTCTGCATATTGATCAAAAAGTGATATTGCTATATCTTTAGCTCCTGGTAACCAATCTGCTACTGCCTTTACATCTTTTTCGATCGCATCTCGATTTTCTTTTGTAAGTCCTATTGATACTCCACCAGGAACAGCTGTTACCGGGTGAACTGTACGTCCTCCAAGGATTTCTGTTATCTTTTGTCCGACTTTTCGTGCAAAAATAACTTGTTTTACAAGTTCAGGGTTGGCTTCTAATACGCCAAAAACATTCCGTTTAGCTGGATCCGAGTCTGGGCCTAAGACTAAATCGGGTGCAGCAAGATAGAAGAAGTGTAATACATGTGAATGTATATAGGAACCGTAATGCAGTAACTTTCGCAATTTAAATGCAGTTGGAGGAAGATCTGAGGGAAGTAAACCAAATGTGCGATCAACAGCTTTTGCTGAACATATATGATGAGGAGTATGGCAAATTCCGCACATTCTTGGCGTTATTAATGGCATTTCTTCAACTGGCCTTCCAACCAGAAATTTTTCAAATCCTCTTAATTCAACAACTTTTACTTGTGAATCAACAAGATGATTATTTTCATCTAAGAAAAGCTTAATTTCAGCATGCCCTTCAATTCGTGTTACTGGATCTACTTTGATTATCTTACTCATTTTTTATCTCTCTCCTTAAAATTTATTTTTGCATAAGGAAATTGATGTTGATATAAAATTGGGATCGGATCATTACCAAATGCTTCCATAACTTCTTCAACTGGGACATTGGTACTTAAAGTTCCCAAAAATGATATCGCATCTACTCCTGGATCAGATCCTTTCACTGGATCAGGATTTAAAGGCCCATGACATCCTCTACATGGAACACCTACCTTAGTGCATCTTGCATCGCATAATCCCCATGTTACAGGCCCCATACAGATATATCCTTGTTCTAAAAAACAGCGTTCAGAATCTAATTCTTCTCCTGCAGATCTATACCATCGTTTCAGCTGTTTGATCTTTGTATGATCCTTCTCTCTAGGACAAGGTTCACAAACCGATTGATTAGGAAGTTCTAATGGTTTTCCATCCAATAAACTCATCACACCTTGAGCGATTAGTTCAGGTACTGGTGGACAGCCTGGTACAATTACATCTACATTAATCACAGATGAAAGTGGTGCTACTTTCTCGGTTAAAGGTGGTACGTCGTCTCGTGGTTCTCTTTGATTCTCAAGAGGGTTATCTACTCCCATGCAGTTTTTGTATACCTTCTCAAAAAGATCTTCACGAGTATACAAATTTGCTAAACCCGGAGTGCCACCAAAACATGCACAACTTCCTAAAGCAACTATAATTTTACAGTTTTTTCGCATCTCTTTAGCGACATGAATGTTATGTTCATTCCTTATTCCGCCAGTGATAATACCTACATCAGCTGGTACAAATTCTTTTACATCAGCTAATACAGGTGATCTCACTATGTCAGCTTTTGCTAAGACATCTAGAATTGCTTCATGAATATCTAGCAATGAGATATGACAGCCGGAACAAACCATGAGCCATTCAGTTGCAACTCTTGCTTTGCTCATAATTTAATACCTCTTATTTATTTCAACTATTTAGAATTAGAAATTTGTGTAATATATAAAAGAATACAATTTTAGACGGCCAATCTAATCTAACTCAAAAATAATGTGTTTTTTATAAAGTTTTATCTTAGCAATAGTTAATTTGGGAGTGTTGATTATATAATGTGACTATTTTATCACCAAGGGATTAAAAATCAGTAAAGAGTTTGGAGATAGGACCTCTAAGAGGAAGAGATAGGTTAGAGCTGTTTTAGCTCATTTCTAGACATTCACACTGGAAATTTTGCACATATTTTATTAATATTTAGAATAGTAGTAAATACTCTAAGAGTAAATTATGCTGAAAATAAGTGAATAACATGTTCTTTCAAGATATTCACTAGTTTTATTACTGCATTTGCTATTTCTGGGGTTAATTCTTCACTAAAATATCCTGTTTCTTTAACTTGAATTCCATATACCTCAATTGGATTAGGTACTGAATATCCACCAGCTTTAGCATATTTCAAGAAACTAAAAACTCCTACTCCATGAGATGAAATTCCACCTATATGTTCTATTTCTAACTCATTTAAATTCTCTAAATGATAAAACTCCCCTGGTTTAAGTCCTTGATTAGCCATTGAAGCAGCATCAACAATAATTGCATGTGAATACCCATTTATCACGTCTAATATATCCAACCCTCCAGTATTTAAATATTTAAATGAAATATTATATTTTTTTAGATCTTTATCTTGTTCTAGTAGTTCTACTACTTTAATACCTGCCCCATCATCCATTCTTATAGAATTACCTATTCCTAAGATAATTAAAAATTTCATTAAGGCTATTATAATTTCTCTCCTATTTAATTAATAAATATTAGGTTCAATAATCCATATTTATCGTTCAAAGGCTTCTAAATAAACTTTCTGACTACTATTAATTAATGAAATTCAACATAATCAAGATTCGAATTATATCTCAAAAATTCAAAATGAAAAGAAAGAAAAGAGGGTAAAGGAATCCTTAAAGGTTTATGATCCAGCTAATGCTCTAGCTTTTTCTTTGACTGTGGTAAAGTAAACTGCAAGGGGACGATATAACATATGAGACCATTTCCCAAATGGAACTTCCACAATCAGCATAGGTCCAGCAATCATAAGATGGATAACATAGATAAAATAGCTAGGATATGTTAAATTCATAAGACGAAATAGATGAAGGAATATACCTGTTACTGCAGTTAAAAATAATAAAACCAAGAATAACCAGTCTGAGGCGTGTGAAAACTTATGAATTTCTTCTCTTTTCTTATACCGACTCCACATTGATTCCAGTGTTACGAAGAGTAAAGCTGCAGTCCCATAGTATCCAAGAATCGAAGTCCAATGCCAAGTAGTATCGTCTATTTGAAGTTCTGGCACCAAGGGTAATAATTCTTGTGGAAACCAGTCTAAACCTGTGAAAGGATTTTTAAGAAAAACTATCACTAAAGAAAACATCGTAATATATCCTGTTACAAGAATTAGGTGTTTAATCCATCGTGTTTTATTATCACAACTAAACCAGCGATATTGAGTTAATGCACTTAATCCAAACTTGATAAATGCCCCTATTTCTGTTATGTAAAGTTTGAATGGAACTTTCACAGTATCATCTTTTAACATGATATAATAGAACATTCTGAAAGCATTTGAAAGAAGAAGGGTAGACAAAACACCCAAAAGCACAAGATCTCCAATGTGTATCCATTCTACTGGTGCAAAAGTATCAATTGAAACATTAGTCCCATTCATCTTACTTATTCCTGTAAGAGTAGCAACTACAAAGATACCAAGTATTAAAAGAGCTAATCCAATGAGAGCTCCAAATTCCCATTTTTTCGATAAGTAGAATTTTTTTGATAAACCTGTCCAGTCATATCGTGATGTAAGGTATCGCCTTGTTGCCATCATGAATTCTCCAGGTTGAGCTTGGCTTGGGCACGAAGTTGAGCAATCACCGCAGTAATAACATAACCAAGGTTCTGTCTGTGTTAATATTTTTTCATCTAAGCCTAATAATGCGTATCTAATCATCCTTCTTGGAAAATCATTTCCTGCTACAGATAAAGGACATGCAACTGTGCACTGTCCACAAGAAAAACAGGCAGAAACATCAAACGCACCAAATTCCTTAATAGTTTTAAAAACATCAGGTTTTACTGTTAATGGTTTTTTTGAGCTGGATTGAATTGTTGCCATTTTACATTCCTCTCTTCTTTATTGGACCCAATTCTGTAATTTGTTGAGTAAATTCCGTCATAACTTGTGCAAAACGTTTGCCTTCAGATGCTGATATCCACTCCAAACGAAGTCTGTCAGCTTCCCAACCAAGAATTTTTAGGGCTTCTTTGGTATTTTTGATACGTACTTCAGCACTAAGGTTTCCTTCAAGGTAATGACAATCACCTGGATGGCAACCTGCCACGAGAACTCCATCAGCTCCTTTTAAAAATGCTTTCATGATAAAAGCTGGATCAACTCGACCAGAACACATAACTCGCACAATTCGAACATTAGTTGGATATCTCAACCGTGAGACACCAGCTAAATCCGCTCCTGCATATGAACACCAATTACAAGCAAAAACAATTATTCTTGGTTCAAAACTCTGTTCTGTTATTTCCATCTGTGCTTTAGATTCGGTCATCTTTACTTCACCTCTCTTTTAAGGAGCCTCCACAGGTGGTTGATCTACTTTATGTCTAATTTCTTCTGGTTTCATTAGTATTGCATCAACTTGAGTTTCAATCGTCTCATTCTGGAAGTGGCTGATCGTAATCGCGCTTACTGGACACGTGACAACACAAAGGCCACAACCTTTACAAACTCCTGGATTTACAAATGCTTTTACTGTTTTAATTGCCTTCGTTTCTAATTTAATCTCTTTTTCTTCGAGTTCAATCGCATTATAGGGGCAAATTTCTTCACATCTACCACAACCTCGACAAGCTTCTTGATCTACTTTAGAAATTGCTCCTTCTGAAAGAAGATATCCTGGAGCTAATAATGCCATAACTCGGACAGCAGCGCCACTTGCTTGAAAAATACTTTCATGTGAGAACTTTGGATAATGAGCAGTTCCAGCTAGAAAAACTCCATCAGTAGCAAAATCTATGGGGCGTAATTTTACGTGAGCTTCTAAAAAGAATAAATCTAATCCTCTTGGGACTTTAAACATCTGACTTAATTCTTCATTTGGTTTAGGTACTAATGGAGTGCTAAGTAATATCAAATCAGGATTTTCTATACGAAGTAATTCGCCTAAAGTATTGTCAAATACTTCAATTGCCCCATTTGACTGAATAATAGGCTTGTTTTCATCACTATAACGTATAAAGACTGTACCGAGCTGTCTCGTTTTTAGATAAAGTTCCTCAATATCACCATAGGTTCTGATATCTTTGTTTATTATGAATATATTAGTATCTGGATTTCGTTCTTTGATGCGAATACTGTTCTTAATTGCAGTGGTACAACAAATCCTTGAACAATAAGTTCTTGGAGGTTCATCTTCCCTTGACCCAACACATTGAATCATAACAACAGTTCTTGGATTAAGCTCCTCAAAACGTTCTTCGAATTCTCTTTGTGTCAAAACTCTCGAATCAACACCATAGTTGTAATATCCTTCGGGAATAAAGGGTGAAGCACCTGTGGCTAGTACTGCGGCCCCAAACTTGATTTCTTGATCATTTACAACCCCAGTGAAATTTCCTACAGCTCCACGAAGTTTTTCAAGCTTTGAATTTAAGAATACTTTTATTCCTTTCTCTTCATTTACCTGTTTAACCAAATCTTTTACGATTTCTTCACCTTTAAGTTCATTATGAAGCCGAGGTATCTTTAACAGTTCTCCTCCAAGTTTTTCTTCTTTCTCAATAAGAAAAACAGGGTATCCAGCGCGAGCTATATCTAATGCGCAAGTCATACCACTAATACCACCACCAATAACCGCTGCTTTTTGAATTATAGGGATTTTTTCTTTCAATAAAGGTTCAAGACGACAAGTTCTCGCAATTGCCCCACGAATCATATCTTTCGCCTTAATAGTTGCTTCCTCTTTCGCATGAGGGTGTACCCAAGAAATATGTTCACGTAGATTCGTTAATTCAAAAAGAAATTCATTTAATCCAGCTTCTTTCAATGTACTTCTGAAGAGTGGTTCATGTGTTCGTGGAGTGCAAGAAGCGACGATTATTCTGTTCAGCTTATATTCTTTGATCATTTCTTTAATAAGGAGTTGTGTATCTGCAGCACACGCGTACATAGGATCAGTAGCATATTTAACATTAGGAAAAGTTTTAGCATACTCCGCAACATCTTCAACATCAACTACAGAGGCAATATTGGTGCCACAGTGACATACAAAAACCCCTATCCGAGCTTCATCATTAGGATTTACCTCAATCATTTTAGGATATTTTTCTTCTTCAACTTCAGTACTACGGACGTCCCTGAGAAGTATGGCAGCTTTTGCAGCAGCTCCGCTTGCTTGAGCAACCGTATCAGGAATATCCTTGGGACCAGAAGCAACTCCACAGACATAAACACCTGGAATATTTGATTCAATTGGTTTAGTAGGATCAGTTTTTACAAATCCATTATGATCAAGTTCGAGATGAAAACGATTCCGTAATAGTTCCGAATGAGAAGTTGGATCCATTCCAGTGGATAGTACAACCATGTCCATTTCCGTGGTTTGAATAGAGGGGGATCCGATAAAATTTTCATATTTTAGCAATAAATTGTGTGTTTCTGGATCTTCTTCTATTTCATAAATTCGAGAATTAATAAATTTGATATCAAATTCCTTTATAGCTCGTTTATAAAATTCCTCAAAACCTTTTCCAAAAGCTCGTATATCCATATAAAAAATAAATGCTTCAACATCAGGGTCATGCTCTTTAGCCATAATAGCTTCTTTTATTGCATACATACAGCATGCAGCCGAACAATATTCCTTGTTAATTGATAAGTCACGAGACCCAACACATTGAAGGAATGCAATACGTTTCGGGTGTTTTCCATCTGATCGTCTTACAACTTCCCCTCCTGTCGGACCAGAAGCATTTAAAAGTCTTTCAAATTGTAATGTTGTGAAAATATTCGGATATTCTCCAAAATGAAGTCTGTCAAGTTGTTTAGCATTAAAAGGATCAAAACCTGTTGTTGTAATCACTGCTCCAACATTTATTTCACATTCTTCATCTTTTTGACTAAAATCAATGGCTTCTGGACCACAATTTTTCTCACAGAGTCTACATTTACCTTGTTGAATGTATCTACAAGTCTCAGCATGAATATAAGCTACTTTAGGGACTGCTTGAGGGAATGGGATAGAAATATTTTTTCTGCCTCCTGTTTCTCGTCCTTTCTTATCCTTTCGAGTAAGTCCCTCATTAAAATCGTCATAAACCCAAACTGGACATTTCTCCTCACAAATACCACATCCTGTGCATTTTGATTCATCGACATAACGAGCTTTTTTCAAATATCGTAAGGTGAAATTCCCAGCTGAACCTAATAGTTCAAGTGGTTCGCAATAAGAAAGTAGTTCAATATTTGGATGTCTTTGCACATCTACAAGCTTTGGGCCAAGAATACACATTGCACAGTCGAGAGTGGGAAAAGTTTTATCAAGCTGAACCATTCTCCCGCCAATACTTGGATTTGTTTCAACTAGATATACTTTAAATCCTTGATTAGCGAGATCTAATGAAGATTGTATCCCCGCAATTCCCCCTCCAATAATTGCTACTGATCCTATTTTTTCAACTTGGGTCATTTTCCTACCTCTTTATTCCTATCTCCTTGTGATATTCTCATTAATGATCATTCCGATCTCTTTCACTTTGATTTGGAAGTCATGTTGTGGTTTTTTATCCTCTAATACACAGTTCAAATGTGCAAAGCATTTTGTACATCCTACAGCTAGTGTACCATCATTTCCAACGACTTGAGTAGCTTCTTCTAGTTTTTTCAGCATTATTGCACGTGATTGATCATCACATCTAAGCCAAGCTGAAACTCCACAACATTTTGTAAATTGTTTATTGAGGGGTAATTCCTTCAGTATTGCACCTGTTGCTTCTAAAGCCTTCCTTGGAGCATCATATTCTTTCATGAATCGGCCTAGTCTACAAGCATCATGGTATGTTAAAGGAACATTCTCTGTTTTAAATTCAATTCTGTCTTTATTTTCAATAATAAATTGAGAGAGATGCTGTACCTCAATCTCTAAATCATATAATTTTCCAAATGTATAGTAACATTCTGCACATGAAACAACTAACTTTTTTATCCCTGATTTCTTGATTAATTGAGTATTATAATCTCTGACCTGTTCATAGGCCGACTCATCACCAGTCCAATATGCATCATGGCCACAACATTTCAATGAAAGGAGATTAGGCTTAACTCCAACTTTATTCATAATGTTAATCGCACTTTGGCCTATTTGGTGGAAATTTGTCTTTTTTAAATCTAAGAAACGGTCAAATAAATCAATACAACCTGGAAAATACGCAATAGTTGAATCCTGATCTAATTCACCTTCATAACTAAATTGCATTCCTGTATCTGTCATTTCTGCCATGAAAATTTGCATTAAATTAAATATATTATGATGTGCATACATATCTTCACTTATACCCATATCAACACGAGAAAGTCTAACGAATTCAGGGAAATCAACTTGCTGAGGGCATATTTCTAAACATAATCCACAAGTTAGACAGGTTGTTAAGTCATCTTCACTGATGTGGTTATCTAATAAAACATTATGAATAATTTTTCTTGGATTAAATTTTGAAACCCTTCGTAATGGACAAACACTAGTACAAGATGAACATTGATAACATGCGGATAAAATGTATTTTAATCTAAATGGATCGAAATCTTTTAATTTAAAATCAATCAGTTTTTCTGAAACTACCATTATTTTGGCCCTCAGTTGGTTTTATGTGTTTTTTTGGATTTTTTGAATGAATAAAATTAGAATTAACCGTTAACTTTAACTTAAGTAGATTTTTGAGTCGATTACTGAAGCTTCCTTATATATTCATTCATGAACAATTGTTTACACGACCTAATAATTAAGTTATAGCGATTTATAAGAACTAATAACTGTTTTATAGCCTCTTTATAGGCAAAAGGCCTTTATAGCTTTAGTAATTCTAAATAGCCATAGAAATAGTTTCTAAAAAGGAGTTTTTAAAAATGTCGTATGAGATTGATAATAGTGTAAAGTACTTTAAAGAACATCAATGGGTAAGAGTGGAGGATGATGGTACCTGTCTAATTGGAATCTCCGATTATGCCCAAAAAGCGCTTAAAGATATAATTATGGTGGATCTTCCTAGTGAAGGGGATACAATTACGCATGGAGAGGTCTTTGCTTCAGTTGAAAGCGTAAAAGCTGTTAGTGACGTTTATAGACCCATCTCTGGAGAAGTTATCGAAGTTAACGAAGATGTTGACGATGCACCTGAAAGTATGAACAATGATCCCTATGGTGCATGGTTGGTTAGAGTGAAACCTTCAAATCTTGATCAAGATTTAGCTAAATTGATGAGTCCAGACGAATATGAAGCTTTTTGTCAAGGTTAATCCAGCCCCCTCTCTTTTCCAATTTTTTTAATCTGAATATAATGAAATATTCCGATCCTTTTACTATGATTTCATACACTTTTTCCTTTCAAGGTTTCTTAATGGTACTTTGATACTGAATAAATGATATGCATTATCGTTCTCTTGCATCTACACGAACTGGTTTTTCTCTTCTTAAACTAGAGAAGAAACCACCCTTATCATTCTTCTTAAGATCCTCTATAATTGATATAAGTTCTTCTACTTTAGATTTTCCAGTATCAGTTAATTCTGAAGCTTGAAGAACACTGTTGAGATTACGAAAAGCAACAGTAGCAAATTGATCTTTCGCTCGTGAAATTCTTTCAAAAGTTTTTGTACCTAAGCAACACTCATGAGTTTCGTTAATTTTAGGTTCGGAAAAAATTGTATCGAGTTTATTAATTTTGAGAGATGGTTTATTAAATATTCGAGAAATATCTTGGACATCTTTAAAATCAAAATCATCAGGATGAACTGGATTGACTTTGAGTGCGACTTGAAAACCTGGAGGACAGATTCTCGAATCTGCATAACTTTTTGGAAGTTCTTTTAAAGTAAATTTCCAACACATTCTGATTCCATCAACGAATAGTTCTATCTTCTTGAATTTAGCATTTTTAATATCATTTTTTCTCCCATGTTTTATATCCTCTATTTCCTGTTCCGTAAGTTTCCGATCAGGGAGATAAAATTCTCTACGTGGCATTGGATACATATTCTGAATATTGTTGAAAGTAGAATATGGGATAAAATCCATTTCTTCAAGAATTTTTTGCATTTTAGCATCTGCAGATTTAGGAAGAAGAAATTCGACGTCACTCATTTTTCGATAATCTAAATTACCATTTAGGTAGTGATAAATAGCTCCTCCTCCCCAAATAAAACAAGGAAAATTCTCTTCTACACATCTTTCTAAAATCTTATACCCATATTTCATGAGCTCATCATTATGCTGTTTTGCTGATTCGTTCATTTCCCAGCCTTCAAATCAGTTATTTATAACTATTATTAAAGATAAACCGCATTGTCATCTAACATTTCCGCATTAGTTAGTTGATACTTTTAAATCTTCTATGTTTAAGCTTCAACCCGTTGCATCCTTTTCATTTTCCCCTTCTCTAACTCAACTAAAAATCCCTTTAAAATAGCTTCAGTATATTCACTCCCAGGATTAAGACAATATGTACGGCCTATCTTTACATATCCTGGGGACTCATGAATATGACCATGTAAGCCTAATAAAGGTTGATACTCTTCGATT
>WOR8_10006161_pt1 | contig 12323 bp, 10 predicted proteins | sample DeeMarSeWOR38_10_FD_19890 | JGI IMG/M metagenome (IMG submission 19890) | reverse complement strand
TGGCTGCAAGGGATGTGCGGATCGCTCCGCCAAATTTTCATCCGCGCTTTGATGCGACATCCCGCTGCTATCGCTATCGTTTGTTCTGTCAGCAAGTACGCGACCCCTTGCGTGAGAAATCCGCGTGGCGCGTATGGCCGGAGATAGATAGCGATGCAATACAAAAAGTGGCCCCGCTGTTCGTTGGTCAGCATGATTTTGCTTCTTATGGCACCCCGCCCCGGGCCGGAAGCAGCACTGTGCGGACTGTGATGAACGCCTCCTGGCAAGCCAGGGACGATGAATTGCAATTTGAAGTGCAGGCCAATGCCTTTTTGTACCATATGGTACGCAGGTTGGTCTTCGTCCAGGTGGCTGTTGCGCAAGGAAAAATTTCAGTGGATACTGTGGCCCGTACTTTAGCCGGACAGACCGAAGGATTGGAACGAAGCGAATTACCGTCAGGATTAGCTCCTGCACACGGATTGACACTCGTTGAAGTCACTTATCCGACCGAAATATCATCTGGTCATATTGAATAAATGAAACGGAGAGACGAAAGTGTACAAAACGTACTATCCGAAAGCCAGCGAAATAGACCGTAAATGGTTTGTGGTAGACGCCAATGGTGAAAACCTGGGCCGTCTTGCCACTCGTATTGCAACTGTTTTGCTCGGCAAGCACAAACCGACTTTCACGCCTGGCGTGGAAATGGGTGACTATGTGGTGGTAGTGAACGCCGAGCGCGTAACCGTGACCGGTACAAGAACCACCAGCAAATTGGATTCCAAGATTTATCATCATCATTCCGGGTATCCGGGTGGATTGAAATCCATCTCGCTACGCGATCAATTGCGCAAGCACCCTGATCGTGTTGTGCGTGCTGCTGTATGGGGCATGTTGCCCCATAACCGTATGGGTCGTTCGCTTTTGAAGCGTTTGAAGGTCTATGCCGGCCCCGAGCATCCCCATGGGATGCAGCAACCCGAATCGCTGGCATAGAAAGGAACGGTAAACTATTATGTCTGTTCAATATTATGAGGGCATTGGCCGCCGCAAGGCCAGCACTGCGCGTGTCCGTATTATGAGCGGCGAAGGCCGGTTCATCGTCAATGACGATAAGGAAGGGGAAGTATTCTTCCCTCGCCTGGGTGACTTTGAAGCTATCCTGGCGCCTCTTTCTGCGGCTGGTCAGGAACGCGCGAAATATGATATTACCGTGCATGTCAATGGCGGTGGTATCACCGGTCAGACCGCTGCGGTGCAGCTTGGCCTTGCTCGTGCGCTGGTGAAGATGAACCCCGATTGGGTTCCTACCATGCGCAAGGGTGGTTTCCTGACTCGCGATGCGCGCGTCAAGGAACGCAAGAAGCCAGGTCTCAAAGGCGCTCGCAAAGCTCCGACCTACACCAAACGTTAAATTTTTCTGCGTTATACGTTCAAACGTAATGCGTGTTACACTCGCGTGCACGCATTACGTTTTGTTTTAAGTTTGGAGAAACTATGCCTGGAATTACTCTGCTTGGTCTTGGTCCTGGTAATCCCGATCAGTTAACTCGCGAGGCCTGGGATGTACTTTCAACGGCTGAAGAGGTCTGGCTACGTACGCGCCAACACCCTACTGTCAATGCATTGCCGTCAACGCTCAGTTTGCATTCATTTGACGAACTGTACGAAAACGGCGAGACCTTTGATCAGGTCTATGACTCAATCGTTGAGAAAGTACTGGAATTGGGACGCCGCCCGGGTGGTGTGATCTACGCCGTGCCGGGACACCCGTTTGTTGCGGAAACTACCTGCCCGAAGATTGCCCGCCTCGCACGTGACGAAGGGCTTGCCACCACAATAGTAGAGGGACTCTCGTTCCTGGAACCCACCTTCTCAGCTCTCGGCCTTGACCCGTACCCGCGCTTGACCCTATTTGATGCGATGGAACTTTCCACTGCCCATGTACCCGCGTTTCCGCCGGATATTCCAGTTTTGGTTGCGCAACTTTATTCCCGGCTGGTGGCTTCCGAAGTCAAGATGACATTAGGAGAGATGTATCCCGACAACCATCCTGTGCGGCTTGTGCATGCAGCCGGGACAAAGGATGAATTGGTCGAAGAGTTGAAATTATACGAGATAGATCGCTCTGACCACGTTGGTCTGTTGACCAGTTTATATGTTCCGCCATTGGGGGAGGGGACCTCCTTTGAAGCCTTCCAGGAAATCGTTGCCCATTTACGCGCGCCTGACGGGTGTCCCTGGGATCGTGAGCAGACTCACCAATCCTTACGCACGCACTTGCTGGAGGAGACTTACGAAGCCCTGTCCGCGATTGATGCGGATGATATAAGTGGTATGCAAGAGGAATTTGGTGATCTATTGCTTCAAATCGTTTTACATGCTCAAATTGCGAATGAGGATGGTGAGTTCACTATAAATTCTATTATTAATGGAATCCATGACAAAATCGTCCGCCGACATCCGCATGTTTTTGGCGAAGCACAGTTAGATGGGGTCAAGGGTGTCTTGCAGAACTGGGAAAAATTGAAGGAAGCCGAGCGGAAGGATAATGGCAAAAAAGAAAAGGGTTTGCTGGATGGCGTCCCCCTGGCTCTACCTGCCCTCACCCAGGCACAGGAGTATCAAGACCGCGCTGCGCGTGTCGGCTTCGATTGGCCTGTGGTGGATGGTGTGTTGGACAAGGTTGTAGAGGAAATCCAGGAAATCAAGGAGACCACGAACCAGGTTGAGCTTACTGAAGAGATTGGCGATCTATTCTTTGTATTGGTTAACCTGGCCCGCTGGAAGAAGATAGATGCGGAGTCCGCACTGCGTGAGACTAATCTCAAATTCAAGAGACGCTTTGCGTATGTAGAGCGGGGAGCGAAACAGCAGGAGCGGTCGCTTTCGGATATGTCGCTGGAAGAGATGGATGTGCTTTGGGAGAAAGCAAAAGGAAAGGGAGCATAGCAAATCTAGAAAATAGTTCCTTACGTGATGAGTAAATTGTAAAAGTAGCCTTCTCTACTGTAATCGGAGAAGGCTACTTTTTTGATTTAGTGAAGCTGATGTATAACAAATGTTAGCACCGAAATCGTCGGATTGCTTCATCGAACAGCGTTACCGCCTGACCATCTTGCGGGGTGTATGCTTTCCAGGCAAAGACGCGCTCACCACATGTCCATGCGCCGGCGCCGCCGAAGGGCAGCACACCTGAAGCGGTAGACGTGATAGGGGTATATAAAACGTTCATATCCCGAATCAGCTTGACGTCCATGTTGCCGACGCGTGTGTCTACTTCGTCTTCCATAATCAAGTCGAATAAAAATTTAGGGTCGGCGGTTCCCGGCGCGTGCTGCCAGATTATCTCGATGAATAGGTTTGCGTTGAATGCAGCCATCAGCCCTTGCCCATAGCTGCTGGGAGAGGCCGGATTCTGCTGTGCACTGACATCGAAAAATGCCACATCAGGTGGATGTCCAATGCAGAATTGATATTCACAAAACAAGCCAGCCAGAGTCATCGGTGTGGGAGAAGGGAAGGGTGTTGGTTGGGGATAGGGCGTGTAAGTTGGGATGGCTGCAACTGTCGCAGCGACAGCCTGATTGATCTGTTTGGCGGGATCCGTTTTGGGGGCGCATGCAGCCCAAAAAAATGGGAGCAGGCCTAAGGTAAGAAAGATGCGTAGGTTCTTTGTCATGTTTTCCTATTGATTTCAGTGTTCCTATACAGTGATTCCAAAGGCCCACATCACAATCACTGAGCCGAGAATAATGGCCAGGGGATAGATGATGCGCATGCCCCAGAATAGTCTTTTGACGGTTTTTTCGTCATCTTGTTTATGCCAAGCAATGATGCTGAGGAAGAGCTCTACTGTGAGCATACCGTAGATTATGTAGAAGAGGTAGTCTTGGATGACGGTGTAGCCGACGCGCAGGCGACCTGAGAGGTCCACATGAAAGAATACCACACTCAGGAGGGTACCCGTCATGAGAGCTGTGATGGCTTCGAATTGGTTGCCAGGCAAGAAGAAGCCAAGATAGGCGAGCGTGATGAGGAAGAGCAGTGGCAGCATGGTTTTTGTAAGGAAGCGGATCACATCGCGGCGAACCTCGACAGTAATGTTGAAGCGTGAGTATTGGATATCAAGTTTTTGGCCGAAGAGAGTGGGATCACCGCGGTTGGTGTATTCGTGGATTACATCTTGGAAAAAGCTGCCGGTGACAGGAAACCAATCTGTGATGGGTTCAAAGGCACGGGATTGGTCAAAAGTGGCGAGAAGGGTTTCAGTGTTATTGATGTCGCCCATGCCTAATTGGTCGGCAACAAAGATGACTTTGTAGCGATCATAGTCGGGGTGGCGGAAACTGATGTGCAGTTTGTGGCGATCAAAAGGGTATTGGAACAGGTCGTAGGAACCTGAGAAGGTAGCCTTGGCGCGAAAGAGCTTGTAAGTAACATCTTCGTATTGAGCTGTTTTGATGGGTTCGAGTTCGACTGGTTCTTCGGCATTATCGAATTTGATGTTTTCAATCTCCAGATCGCCTGTGTATCGGAACCAGAGATAGAAATCCACAGTGAAGATGTGATCGCCGTCTATATCGATCTGACTGAATTCATTGATGTCGGTACCTACGTAGACAATCTTTGTTTTATAAACAGGCTGGTTGTTGGTGTAAAAAAGATCACCCTGGGAATATGATTTGGAGATGCTATCTACCTGAGTATTGAGAGTGACCAGCTGGATTTGGATGGGGGCGGAGATGAAGTTCTGGTTGATGAAGATGCCAATTGCAGCAGGTTGGACAACATCGTTAGTTCTGTTAAAATAAAGGTTGCCGGTAATGCCGGGAACGGCAGTAGTGGGGGAAATGTACTTTGCAAGTTGGTCTCTCACCTTTTGACGGTCGGTACCAAGTTGTGCAGGATCGGCGCTGATGCCTGCATCTAACATGGCTTGCACAGCGATCAGGGCGCTATCATAGCTGGTTGCACAAAACCAGGTTGGGTTTTTGCTCGTACGGTCGATGTATCTTTCTTTGAATAGCTGGGCTTTTTCGCTAGCTACGTCAAAGATGAGCGGGGATGCGGCGTAGACGTTATCCAGGTAATGAACGTCTTGCTGAATCTCATCGGGGAAAACATCTAAGAAGGCTGTATCTCCGATGTCATCCCCGCCGATGATGAGGACATTGACATTGTTTTTCTTCAGCGCGATAACGGTGGCTGCGCCACTGGTTTTATAAGTTGCCAAGAATACCATATCCGGAACCTGGTCAATTTGCCTGACGATATTAGTAACATCCTGTTCAAGGGTTTCGCTTTCAGAGTTTACAGCTGCTTTTGTGAATACGGTGCCTCCCAGTGATTGGAAGGCTTTCTCAAAACCATCCCCAAGGGTTTGCCCATACTTGTTATCTTCGTACACAATGGCGGCTGTGTCTATCCCTAACACTTCGACAGCATAAGCAGCGATGGAACGGCCCTGGGTTGTATTGTTGGTCACAACACGGAAGAACCAGGGATGATCAATAGTCACCTGTGGAGCAGTCGCGCCAGAAGTGATAGCAGGGATACCGTAATTGGTGAGCGTTGGGCCGATGGCGCTGGCGGGATCGCTGTAAGCATGTCCTAAAACGATCATGGCCTGATTTTCATCATTAATGTCGCTAATGGCCTGTTCTGCGCCAGCAACGGTTCCACTATCTTCTTTTACCACCAGTTTGAGTGGGTGCCCGTTAATTCCGCCTTTTGCATTGATTTCTTCCAGATACATTTGTATGGGGATAAGGGTGTTTTCTGTAGCAGTTACGCTATCATCTTCACCCGGGACAAAAACGGCAATATAAATAGGCGGATGATTGGCTATATAGATTAGGCGATAGGCTAATCCTGCCCCCAGAATAAGGATAATGAAAATGGCAACAATCCAGGCTGCTTTTTTCTTCAATGTACTTCTCCTTGAGCGAATGATTGTCAAATTATATAGGAATTGCGGGGGATAAAACTTGACAAATATCTTAAGTGTATGATATAGTAACCCTACCCCCCTGGGGGGGGTAGGAGAGCTAAATGGAAAACATAGATTCTTTGCGCCGTTTGAAAACCATCGAAGGCCATTTACGTGGTGTTATCAGGATGGTTGAGGAGGACGCCTATTGTATTGATATCATCCGACAGATACAGGCAGTGGAGGGCGCGCTGAACAAAGTCAGCACCAGAATTTTAGAAGATCACTTAAACTCTTGCGTTATTACTGCTATCCAAGGGGATGATCAATCTGAACGCGAACGTGTACTGAAGGAAATCACCGAGGTCTTCGAAATGTCGACCAAGGTTTAGATTCAAAAATCATATTAAGGAGAATTAAAATGGCAACAATAAAATATTCCGTACCCAATATTTCCTGTGGGCATTGCGTCCAAACCATTCAAATGGAAGTTTCTGATTTGGATGGTGTGGAGTCTGTTAGTGCCGATCAGGAGTTTCAGGTGGTGGAAATCACTTTTGGTGATCCGGCGACAGAGGAAAGTATCAAGGCTCTGATGGCTGAGATCAATTATCCTGTTGCAGGTTTGGCGCTTTAGGTTCGTTATCCGATTACGCCGTTTTCCTGTCTATCTATTAGTGCCAGGGGTATCTTCCTGGCACAATTCATTTTAGGTAACGAGATGACGACATAACGAGGCAACAAAAAACGTTTATGACCGAAACCAAACAACTTACCTTACCAGTAACTGGTATGACCTGCGCAAACTGCGTTGCCACGGTAGAGCGCAATTTAAAAAAGCTGGACGGAGTGGGCTCTGCTGTTGTGAATCTATCTTCGGAGCGGGCCACCGTCGAGTTTGACCCTGCTTTGTTAGGGACGGATGCTTTAATTGACCGTATAGAACGTGCTGGATACGGCATTGCTACCGGCGAAGCCGACCTGGTAATTAAGCGTCTGGCCGACGATAACGATGCCCGCCGGCTGGAAAAAGCCTTACTTAACCTTGAAGGTGTGTTAGAAGCGCAGGTGAATTTCACTACTGAGAAGGCGCGCGTGCGCTACATCCCTACAGTGGTGACTCAGGCTGAGATACGGCGCGCAGTTGCCGGGTCTGGTTTTGAAGCGCTGGAGATCGGTGGCGAGGCAGAAGATGCTGAAGCCAAGGCGCGTGAGCATGAGATCGCTGAGCAGAAACGCCTGCTGGTAATTGGCCTGATTTTTACCATCCCTCTGTTCCTGTTTTCCATGGGCATGGATTTTGGGTTCCTGCCTATGGCCTTGATGGATGCAGCTTGGCCTAAATGGCTGATGTTCGTGCTGGCAACCCCGGTGCAGTTCTACGTCGGCTGGCAGTATTATGTGGGCGCGTTCAAGGCACTGCGCAACGGATCAGCCAACATGGACGTGTTGATCGCGATGGGCTCTTCAGTCGCCTACCTGTATTCTGTCGTGGTGATGCTGGCATTTATCTCTGGCCACGTTTACTTCGAAACGGCCGCGGTCATCATCACGCTCATTCGCCTTGGTAAATTCTTGGAGGCGCGTGCTAAGGGGCGCACCAGTGAAGCCATTAAGAAATTAATGGGACTGCGCGCCAAAACCGCGCGCGTCGTTCGTGCGGGGCTTGAAACTGAAGTGCCCGTGGACGAAGTGATCGTGGGCGACATGGTTCTCGTGCGCCCTGGCGAAAAGATCCCGGTGGATGGCGTGGTAATCGAAGGCCGTTCCGCTGTGGACGAATCGATGCTGACGGGCGAATCCCTGCCGGTTGAGAAGAGCCCTGGTGAGCCGGTGATCGGTGCGACGATTAATAAACTAGGCTTGTTAAAATTTGAAGCCACGAAAGTTGGTAGGGAAACTGCGTTAGCACAAATAGTCCGTTTGGTAGAAGAAGCGCAAGGTAGCAAGGCCCCCATCCAAAAGTTGGCAGATCAGGTTTCAGCCATTTTTGTCCCAGTGGTGCTTGCAATTGCTGCCGTTACATTCCTGGCGTGGTATTTCCTTGTTCCGCCAGCTTGGGGAGGCGGTGATTTTACAACTGCGTTAATTAACATGGTAGCTGTGTTAGTGATTGCCTGTCCATGCGCGATGGGACTGGCAACGCCGACAGCCGTTATGGTGGGCACAGGCAAAGGCGCGGAACTGGGAATCTTGTTCCGCAACTCAGAAGCGTTGGAGCGTGCTGGAAACGTTGATATAGTGGTGCTGGATAAAACTGGTACGATCACAAAGGGGCAGCCTGCAGTAACCGATATTGTGGTCAACGGCAAGCTAAAGGCGGATGAACTGTTGATGTTTGCTGCTTCAGTAGAGAAAGGTAGTGAGCATCCATTAGGGGAAGCGATCTGGGCAGAAGCGACCACACGCGGAATCTCTTTAGCGGAGTCGTCGGGGTTCCAGGCAGATGCCGGGCAGGGCGTGCAGGCTGAAGTCCAGGGGCGCAGCGTGGCCGTAGGCAACCTCCGCATGATGGAAGCGAACGGGTTCCCGTTGAACGGTCTTGCATCCGATGTCTCCCGTCTGCAATCCGAGGCCAAAACAGCTATGCTGGTGGCGGTGGATAATCAAGTAGCAGGTGTGATCGCAGTAGCAGACACGCTCAAGGATGGCTCGAAGGAAGCCATCGAAGAGTTGCATCGCATGGGCTTGCAGGTAGCGATGATCACTGGTGACAACCAGAAGACCGCCGAAGCAATTGCGAAGCTAGTTGGTGTAGACACAGTGCTGGCGGAAGTGTTACCGGAAGGCAAAGCTTCGGAAGTGAAGAAGTTGCAGGCAACCGGTGAGATAGTAGCGATGGTTGGTGATGGTGTCAACGATGCGCCTGCGCTGGCACAAGCAGACGTAGGGATTGCTATCGGCACCGGCACGGATGTGGCAATGGCTTCGGCGCCTGTTACCTTGATGTCTGGCGACCTGCGAGGCTTGGCCCGTGTGATCACACTCTCCCGCAAAACGCTGGGGACGATCAAGCAGAACCTGTTCTGGGCATTCTTCTATAACGTTGTCCTGATCCCCGCAGCGGCGATGGGTTTCCTTGTCCCGATGCTCGCGGCAGGTGCGATGGCATTCAGTAGTGTGTTTGTGGTTAGCAACAGTTTGAGATTGCGTAGAGCAAAGATATAGGCAAATGTGAACAGTTGAAAACACCGGAGCGGATATTGGATATTTCCGCTCCGGTGTTTTTTGTTGGCTGATTTCAAACGTTATTACGGGAACAAACCATTGCTTCCCTTTTTTTCTCCTGATTTTTTGATAGGCGTGGTGTCTACGGCTCCAAATCGCTCGGGCACCAATATTGGGATAGGCCCGTGGCTTTTATATTGAGTCGGAATGGTAACTTCACTACCGTCCCTGTAGGCCGTGTATCCCGGGGACATGATTTCTACGTCTGCCTCGTTAAACCGGTCCTGAATGTTTTGGTGCAGTTCTGAGTAGATCATTGCCATACGTTCAGGGGCATAGGTGTAAGCGTTGAGCTCGTAGCTTACATAATAGTCATCCAGAGATGTTTGCAGCACAAATGGTTTTTGATCGCTTAAGATGTCGCGGGTGGCAAGCGCTGCTTGAATAAGCAAGTCATGCACTTTGCGCCAGGGCACGTCGTAGCCAATGGTCACACTGGTGTTTAGAATCAAGCCTTCCTCCAACATGGGTGCGTTGTAATTAATGATCTCGTTGTTCAACACCATCCCATTAGGGATCGTAACAACCACATTCTTGATCGTGCGGATGCGTGTGACCAGCAGAGTACGTTCCAGCACGTCGCCGACTGTCTGACCAATTTTGACACGGTCACCGATTCTCAGCCCTCGTGTGTAAGTCAGTACGATACCGGAGACGATATTGGTGACAAGGGACGTGGAGCCCAGCGATAGTAGAAAACCAACGAAGATAGTTATTCCACGAAAAACGGGCGAATCAGATCCGGGTAGGAATGGATACGCAGCGACCATTGCTAAAGCTACTATCATAAAGCGCAATAGCTGGAACGTAGGTTCAGTAAGTTCCTGATGTAAGCCGGCAATTTTGATTCGTTTGGAATGTATGCCATCGTGGAAAAACCCTAAAAGCTTTAAGATATAACGTGTCGTTACAATGATGAAAAGCAGGGTGAACAGGTTAGGGAGGTATCCCAGTACGGTTTCGCCTGCACTCGCCAGCATTTCTCCAACTTTTTCAACCAAGCTTACAACTATTCCCTGGGTACCGGGAAAGAAGGACAAGGCGAAAGTCAACCCGGTCAGTCCCAGTAACAGATTCAAACCAATTTGTGAGTAGCGCGCCAGGGAAATCAGCCCGTCCGTGATTTGATCGGGGGTGACCAACTCCAGGCTTCTAAACCGAAGCATGCGGAAGCGGGTGTGACGCCACTTTTCGAATATCTTGTACAAACGTGGGAAGAACTCGTTGACGAAAGTGATGGTTTGGACAACGATAAAGATGCCGAGCGTCAGCACTACGTTGTCCAGCAATCCACTCATGAGGGTTTGGGTCAACTCGAAATCTACAAAGTTTTGGATGTAGCTTTTCCACGTCAGGTAAATTGGTTGGATGCCAAGTACCGCTGCCAGAAGTAAGCCGAGCACGACCAAGATAGCGGCGAAGATCAGTTTGCGCAGATCGATGACCGCTTTTTTGCCAGTCCGCGGACTGAGCGTCTGTAAAACGGGGATATTGTAAAGATGAGTGGCCCGTACAAAGTACGTTGCAGGAACTGCGAAAAGGTGGGCTGCGGTCCAACTAAAGAGCAATATAAGGATACTAAACAGCAAAACAGGCATGAGCACTCCTTTCTTGCGCGGGTTTAGAGGGTTGAGGGGATTGTCGTCATCCCTGAAGGTCTGAGTGGACCCGATGGGGGCTGCCGCGAACTCAGGGTACTGGGTATCGTTATTGGTGTGTATAGGATGATGGTACTATCCATTCGTTTGGAGTCATCAGCCCCGGTAAGATTTCCCCCACATACCAGTACATTTGGGTTAATTATGTTCCTTGTTATGTCTATTGACGAAATTCTTGCAAAGTTTCCAGATAATAATCTGGGAGACCAATATCGAAGCGTTGACCATCCATAATTAATCCTAAAAAGCCATCTTCCTGGCGCAGGCGGTCGAGTGCAGATGTCAATTGGAATTCACCACGTTCACGCACGTTATTTTCAATATGCTCTTGAATGTATTCAAATAGTTTTGGTTTGATAATATATTGACCAAAAACGGTCAGGTATTCGTTTTTTTCCAGGCCGGGAACGCGTAAGTTAGTACGTGCATAGTCTAAGGTGGGCTTTTCAGCGAATTCAGTGACATTCAGGGTACGTTCATCATCCAACCAAACGCCTGTCATGGTACCAAAGGTGCCAATTTTTTCTTCAGGCGTTCTGCGCATGCCAACGATACTTTGCCCATGTAATTGATAATCAATAGGAACGGCTCATCCCCGACAGCTTCACGGGCGGAATAAACGGCATGACCAAATCCCTCTTGATTTTCTTGAATAGCAAATGTTACCCGACGTCCAATTTCAAGCAGACGATGGGAGTAAGCCTGGAAATGGGGTGGCAGTTTGTTGTAATTTTCAATCGATATTTGTTCACCGAAAAAGGCTTCAAATGCTGGCAAGTCATCTTTTTGAACGATGATGATGACTTCTTCAATGCCTGCCTCGAGGGCTTCTTCGACGATGTATAAGATAGCTGGTTTCGCGATGCCGTCTTTGTCTACGATGGGGAACAATTCTTTTTTGGTAGCTTTTGTGGCGGGGAAGAGACGCGTTCCAAAACCGGCTGCCGGGATAACGGCTTTGCGGACTTTTTGTTGAGGTGTGATAGTTAGCTTGAGTCCCGGCATTTGAAGATCGCGCTCCAGGATTTGGATTACGGCATCTTGATCAGTCTCGGTGCGACAAATGAATTGTGCTGTGCCGTCGCCTTGTGAGCCAACACCTTTTCCGCCCCAAATATGCGGTTCAAAGGCTTTGTAACTCAGAACGCGATGGAGTACGGGCGAAGTCAACTCTTCGGGGCAAGCGGGGGCAGCATACCGGTCGAAGAAAGCCTGCGCTTCTGTCAACAATGTACCGAGTTGTTCAGGGTCCGATCTGTTTATTGCATCCACTGCTTGTGACACAATGCGTTTGTTGATCGGGCCAAGCAATTCTTGCACGCCTTTTTCAACTTCGTTTTCTGCAAACGGATAGCAGCGGTTGAGCCTGTTCAGGATTTCCATTGTATCTTTCCTGGCTTGCAAATCTACAATTACGAAATACATTGGCTCATGTACTTGTAACTCTTTAGTCTCGAGGCGATCTGCGTCAAACGTCATTAAAACCGGGCGATTGCCAAATGCGCAGCCCTGGTCCATGC
>WOR8_10006089_pt1 | contig 12327 bp, 9 predicted proteins | sample DeeMarSeWOR38_10_FD_19890 | JGI IMG/M metagenome (IMG submission 19890) | reverse complement strand
GCTTTTGCTTTGGCGTTTCATGCACGACCACGCTACACAAAAGATTTGGATATTTTAATAGAAGCGACAACCGAAAACGCAAAGAAATTATTAGCGGCTTTGAGTGAATTCGGTTTTGGGTCCTTGAATCTCAGCGTTGATGATTTTTCAACCAATGCAAACATCATTCAACTTGGCTATGAGCCGGTGAGAATAGATATCATAACTTCGATAGAAGGCCTGGAATTTGGCGATATATGGCAGAATCGAATCCAAGGGCCCTACGGCAAACAAACCGTTAATTTTATTGACCGCCAAAATTTGATACGGGCAAAAAAGATTTCAAACCGCGCTCAAGACAAGGCCGACATAGAGTTGCTCTTATTCGAAAAATAATCTGAATTCCACATTAAATTGTTCTATAGAATGGTACCAGTGATATCGGTTGTGCGAGCGGCTTTCGACTTGGCTGAGCCCTTCGGCGGTGAGCCTTACGGTCGTGAGCTCAAGGTCGAAAGACTCAGGGTTAAGCGGCTCGTCGCAGGCCAGCCGCAAAATCAAATGCCATGATTCGGAGGCCGTCTTTGCCGATAAGTTGGAGCATTGCCTTTTCCGTCCTTCAATGAACCTACCCGCGGCAATCCGCGGAGTATGATTACAATTGATTTTATCGATTCTATCGCAGTAAGCTGCGGTGGATTGAACCCAAATATAATTGTCTGTGGCTGTCTGTGTGCGTCTGTGCGCCTTATTCAACCTCCTTCATCTGGGTATCGCTAATTTTGCCGTTATTATCTACTTTGTGAAGAAAAACTTTTGTGGGTTTGGACGAATCGTTTTTATCAATTTCAACGCAATAGGCGTTATTTTTACACCAAGAGCCGGTGTTGGCATAGATGCGATCTTCGACCAAGAAAAAGTCCTTATCAATCATTGCGTTATGCGTGTGTCCGAACACAACGACCTTAAAGTCATATTTTTGACAAAGGCGGTCAGCCGGACCGTTAAGGTATCGCCGATGATATAAGTCGCTGATTAATTCACTGAGGCTGTAAATTTCCCCGAGTTTTTCATAGCGCACTTTCAGGCTTTCAATAGATACCTTCTTTTGATCCGGCATTTTAATGGTATCTGTATCTTTTAGACCGGCGCGTTCGGCAAGCCCTTCAATAATGGAGCTGAAAATATTCTGAGAAGTCAAAGCGGCTTCCAAAACGTCATCAAGATAGGTTGGCAGATCCAAAAGCCCTAAACCTCCGCTGTTGATGGAGGTTACCAGTCTGCTTATAAAATATCCGATCGGTCTACCGTAGGCGGGATCGGTGATATAGTCCGGTTTGTTGTAAATATCGTACTGGTTGCCGTGCTCGGCGTGAATCCGCCCGGTACGATAAAATTTGATCGCTTTAAGGCCTTTTACCGCATTCTGAATGGCTTCCGGCGACAAATCGAAATCATGGTTGCCATTTACATAGAAAATGTTAATGCCGGCTTTAATGATTTGTTTGAACTTATTCATTACCGGCTTATTGGCCGTAAATATTTGATTAAAAGTCGGGGGTTTCAAATCAGCCGGGCAGACCCAGGTGTTGAAGATGTCCCCTAGCAAAACCAGATCTTTCATGTTGTCTTTATTCTTGAGAACATAATTGTCCAGAAAGCCGAGCAAGCGCGGATTATGTTTCTCGGGATCGTACCAGGCCGGCTTCTTGGGATCGTCATAAAGCTGTTGGGAGCTTAAATGAATATCACTGATAAATATGCGCCTTGTCTTTGCCATGATCATCCTCCTCCTTTATTAGACTCTAAAAAAAGTTGCTTGCCCAGCGGAATACTACTCTGCGGACCGGCAATAAAATAAAATTACTTTTTGTGATTATCAGCCAAACCAGATTTACTCATTACGCAAGCATTTAGCATCATATCGCAGCATTTAGAACGGATATATAACGGTTTAGCTTATTGCTTCAACCAGCATTCGCTCTACTATGTTTGCACCCGGATAAAATCGAGTTCAGTTAGGCGGCGGACCCTTCCATCAAATTAGAGCAGCTTTCCGAGGTTTGATCGAAGTTTTTCCACGACAGCAACGGTTTCATCAATCAGCTCGGCAATTTTGCCCTCTTTTACATTATCCTTTAGCGACTCCTTGAGTTTCATTGCGGCGTTAACGGTCTCTGTGGCTGAATTGACAGTTGCAATAATGTTTTTAAGACGAATCGATTCGGCAATCTCCTTGTTTTGCTCAGCCTGGCTATCGAATTCTTTTGTCAATCGTATGAATTCCCCGGTGCGCGCGGTAATCGCTTCCAGCCGTTTTTCAATCGAATCCAACAGCAGGGCAGTTGCAGTTTCTTCAGCGATTTTATCGAGCTTCTGAATCTCAGCAGTATTCGGTCGGGATTCAAGAATAAAGTCAGTTAACCGCTCGCTCATTTTAAGACGTGGTTCCAAATCATCCCCTGAGGCGATCTGCTTGGCTTCATCAAGCAGGGAGTTAAGTTTGGTTCTCCAGCCGTCAATACCTTCGATACCTTGAAATTCATTCATAATTCACGCACCTTTCCGATAAGTTCATGGATTTGAATGGTTGCTTCTTTCAGTGATTCAACGTTTACTGGTTGTCGGTTTTGCAGTGCACTCGCAACCTGTATATGCGCATTGACCCATTGGTTCAGGGAAGCATCGGCAGTTTGGATCAACGCTCTGCCAAGACGCAAGCGCTTGCTGACATCCTCGAGTCCTTGCTTATATTCGGCATACCAGCCATCTGTGCCCTTTAAGAGTTCATTTACCTTGATCAACTTATTTAGATCGTTCTCGCTGGCGGTGTCAACGTTCGTTTTCTGTATAAAATCTTCGAGTCCCTTGCGGTAGCCTATACGCTCGTTGTATGCACTCTTGTATTTATTTTCGACCATCTTGTTTGCTAGGCGAAAAAGCTCATCCAAATCCTTGAGATCGGCCGAAATTAATCTGACAATTTCTTCCACTGCAGGATTTGCCCTGGCCATGGCTTCCGCCAGGGATTTGGCAGCACGCGCCTTGTTGATGTTCTCAACAATGAGTTTGATGGCATCTGTTGCCACGGCAATCGCGGCCGGCGAACCTGGAAGAGCGATTCCTGCGGCATCGGCTAATCCTTTGACTGAGTCGGCCAGTTTGCCGGCGGCTTCAGATCCTTTTTGACCTGAAGCGACAATCGCCTGCAATGAATCAGCATAAGCGGCAATGGCTGTGAACGCACGGTTTCTTGCTTTCCAGGCTTGCGTCAATTGATCGGCATACTGCGCTCCATCATCATCGATGTACCGCAGCTCACTTGCCACTGTTGAACCGCTTTCAGCTACGGCAGATTTCAGTTCGTAAGTCGCATCAACAAACGGGCCGACATCCGGGAGACTCGTGCAACCCATCGGTACCATGAGAAATGACAGGATCGCTATCAGTCCCGGAATCAGTGATTTTGCCCAAAAAAAATGAAGCCGATGCTCCATATCCTTTTTAAAATAATCTTTCATAAATACCTCCTCATGCAATGCATTTCCCAATTGTCTGCATCACTACTACAAAATAACGTGTCAGCTCTAAATAAAAGCAACACAATAGGAAAATTTTCGAATTCCTAATATTTACGATCAAATCGGCATCAATTCGGACGGATAATCGATATTAAACATCATAATTATGGATCCCCTTTGACTTCTCGGCAGCGTGAAGCGACTTTCAAGCCCGGTTTGTCTCGTTCGATCCAACCATTGCCTTGCTTCTTCTTCAGACAGTCCAGATAGGATCATGGCATCACTTAGACTCTGGTATTCCTCCGGTAAACTGGTGCCGAAGATAACAGGATCATCGGACCCGATACATATGGATACGGGCGGAGCATCACCTTCATCTCTAGGCGGTCGTAGACGCCACAACGGATGTTTTTTAAGTTCACTTAAATCACCAATTAAAAGATTTGAAGTCGGATTAACTTCCACAACGATTCCCAACGAACCCACTTTACGGCGCAACTCTGACTGAAGAATTGAAAGAACCCCCGCTTCATTGAATGGATCGAGCCACATGACCTGGCGCCCTGACTGAAATAATGAAACGCTGGTAAGATATCTATGCAGGAGCCACAAACGGCAAATACCTCCGCCATACTCGTTGCATCGCCGACCATCGCAATTTTCGAAATTACATTGCAACGATTGCCCTGCTGGAAAACCAACATTGTCAAGCATGGACGTGTTACAAAGGTCCTGCAAAAGTTTTTCAAGATCAAAAGGAGTGATGGACAGACCAAAAATCTGTTCCGAAAGCCGTGCGATTTCGCGTTGAAGATATACTGCTCGGCCGCCATCCGGTTGACACCATTGTTTACCATACCATGACCATTCCCACACAAGGTCAAATAATCGCTCTTCTTTCAGGACAGGGATGCGTCCGGCCCTGGTAGCCCAATCGTTGGGGTCTACACCCAGAGAAAGACCATGCCCGATGCGATCACCTTCGACCAAACCGAAGTGTTGAATTGCTTGATCAACATACCGCAAGCCGGCAAGGAGGTGCACGAAATCTTCACCCGCATGCACCGTGGATCTAAACGGCGGCAGCAACACATCATAATGACGTCGGAGAATAGTTGCACCATCAGCAGCCGCCAGCCGGATGCGTTGAAAAATGGGTACAAGCACCCAGTTAGGGACGCCAAGTTCGTCAGCGCACACATCGATACCGCGAACTATCTCCAGTGACACCGGCAATCGTCTCAAGAGCCATTCGAGCGAGACCGCTTGTGGCCTCAAAATCGATTGATAAAACCGACTGTATCGATACCCGGTTGGATTTTCTTGGGGATTTGCATAGGTATCCGTCCAGTGTGCGCCTGGTTTACCGGTTTTCGCGCCACCCCCACGATCTCGGGCGAAATGAAAAACTAAGCCAAGTTCGGTTCGATTGTATTCATCTTCATCAGATAACGTTCCGGCCGAATTTTCGGCACTCCAGGTCGCATAAATGTTATCTATTTTTCTCGTATATCCTAAAAGCCTGGAGATTCCAGAGTCAGGCGATGTTCGGATTTCAATGGATCTGGGCTTACATCCTCTACCTTCAACGCAGCGTGCATACTCGAGGTACGTCTCTTGTTGAATTCGTTTTCTTGCGGCTGCTGTTCGGGCATAAAAACGTACAAACCACTGCAATCCCGGTGTTAACGGACGCTGTAAGATATGCCTGTAAAACAGATTTCGAATACGTACGACCTGCCAGAATAATGTACAGAAATGGGTATCCTGCAATCTTCGCTTCTCATTTCTTTCAAGATATTCCAACGAAGCTGTCACGAAACTCATTTCGGGACAACGATTTTCGTCTTCAGGCTTACCAAAGAATTTTGAAATAGGATCAGTTCTTCGAGCGCCTTCAATTGGACGCGGAAATGGTATAATAGAGAGGCGGGCAAGTTTCGAATACAGCATTTTCATGGCTGCAAATTCGTAATCAAACAGTTTTTCACGACCAAATTCTAAATCTGCAAGTATTTTTAGCAGCAGCGAAAAATTTGTCAATCCTAATTCAGCTGTATTCTGCTGATAGAATCTACCGTACAAAAAATCAAGAAATGATTGTTTATCTCTTTTCGAAGCAAGAAAATCAGAAAGTACATAACGGCATATAGCGCACCTTATGAGCCATTGAGCGAAATTCTCTCCTTCATTTAACACAGCACCTGGACTGCAGAAGTCTTTGGGTTTGACGTTTGGATCTGCGATTGAGAACATCAGAGAATTCCATAGCAATCCGTAATCAAGAGATGCGCCCACATGAAGATGTGTCTCCCCATATCCTTTTTCTTTGAGAAGCCGATAGATCCCTGGGGCCAGCAGTTCAATCCGTTCCGGACTCGCAGAGGAATTTCCAAGGGAAGCCAGAAGTATGTCAGCCGGCATCGCGAAGAGCAGCCATCTTAAGGCTCTGCGAGCACCGGCAGTTAGCGCACTCTCCCTTGCACCTTCAATTGGTTCATCCTCATCCAATTTAGGCAATGCAATTGGGCCGTGAGCGGTGAGATACGAACTGGCAATTCGTCGTAAATATTGATGCAATGGCGTCGGTTGATCCCTCGATGTAAATCTAAACCATATTCGATCGCGGGCAGAGACGACCTCGTCCACCGAAAAGCCAGGAAAAGATGTCAATAATGAATTCTCAGCCTGCCTCCAAAGCTCAGCAGTTGTGTAGTCTTGACACAATCTTGAATGCAGGGCAATTGGCCTCAATAAAAGTGATGCTTCGGACGCTATGGGAAAAGCAGTGATCTCTGCAATAATGTGGTCAATAGGAATGCCGGCGGATCTGTATGATTTCATGCGTAGATTGTCATACTATTTTTTTTTGGTTTTACCTTGAGACGGTCGTGCCTTGCTGCGAGCACTCTTGCTTACCGCCTTAGTCGGCGTCTTTGGTCGGGCTGATTGTAATTTTCTGAAATCCTCCTTTAACGTTGTTACCTCAGTGGATAGACTTGATATCATGCTACTCAGTTCTTTATTTTGTTCAGACATCCTCCGCTCCACAAGCGTGGCAATTTCCCGCGAACGCTTTTTTTCCCTTTCTTCTTCTTCCAATTCGACTCCTGCGTATCGATAAATCAGGGACTCCTCCGGTCTGATGGCGTAATCGAACCACTGCGGAGTTTGAATTATGAGTTGCTGGGCGAGATCTGCCATACCTTCTTTTACCAGTAGGGCCAATCGTTGCGCTCTTTTCTGTGCGATTAACAACTTTTGATCCTGCCAGAATTGGGTGAGCGGTGCAGCATTTACAAATGGCGTACGACAATGTTCAGGTAATCCGCTTTCAGGCATAATCAAGAGGGCAACATTGACAAGCCAATCCAAAATTTCCTGCTTATTTGGTGAAATGCCATAATCACCGGCGAGGCCCATGAGTCTGGATAAAAGGTTAGGCCAATCCGTAGTATAGAGAGTTGAAATCGTAACCGGTTTTTTGCGATCGATCATGGAGGTTCCTGCTGATAGCCATACAAAAAAAAGGCTGTCGATAGTAAACGATTGACTACCTTCCGAAGTAGGCGAAATTTGTGTGATCTGCTGTAGGGCCTTTTTCCATGGATGGATAAATACGTCATACTCCCAGAAACTCTCACAAGGGGGAGAAGGCCAAACGAGCTCTGCACTTAGATACTCTCCCAAATGCCACCCGGTGACAACCCAGTTTAGTTTCATTTCCGCGGGAATAAACAAGGTGCTTCTAAACTCATCATTGCCTTCAGACATCGCCAGCAAATCATGAAAAAGCATAATTGCAGAGGAAGTTCCGACCGGTATTTTCACGGTGTAATCTAGTTCCGCGTTTTTTTTGAGTTTTTCTTTGCTCTCGACCTTGTCAATTGACCATTCTTTTTCAAATCGCCATCCTTTGGGTAAGCGCAGACTGATTCTCGGCTCGTAGTCTTTCGTCACATTTGGATCGGCATCTGTGGTCGGGCTTATGTGTATTGTGTCAAGCTCTTGATCGATGGTTTGAATATGCTCCGATTCCGCGACTATTTGCAGTGGAAGCTTCCCCAGCTCCCAGTCTCCTTTCGGGGTTTTTCTGATTGCTTGTTTGATGGCTTCACGGGCTTGATAAGTAAATTCCTCAAACAATTTGTCTTTTATTTGATTTGCTAAAAGAGAGTAGACGTGTTCGGCAGGATTCGCTATTAGGTCGGATTCTACATCGGAGCCGTTTTGCGATGTAATATCCTCAATGCCTGTTTTCAAACCAAACCATATGTCGGCCACCTCTCTTGGTGTTGCATTAAGAAAATCTATACCATTATATACGGCTTCATCAACGTTAGCTTTACTGATCTTATCGGAATCAGTGTCTGAGTCAGCGTCACCTTTCGCATTTCCAGACATTCCCCCGCTTTCGTCCAAGACGGAGAGACCTTTAAATAGAAGAAAGGCTGCCATATTGTCAATTTTCATTTCTTCCTGGTCCCCTTGTTCCTCGGCAAATGGTCTTTTTAACGTCAAAGGAAATTTTTTTAATAACGTATAAATTGTACACTCAGACTTAGGTGATCCCAAAGGTCGAAAACCTAAAGACTCCCAAGTGTTCATGGGCGCCAGATTGAGGCGTTGATTTGACGGTATAAGTTTTCTTAAAGAGTTGCTCGATATATTCGCTGCAGCCTTGGAAATAGCCACCTGATGCATACTTTCAGCCCCTTTAGCTACGTTCGCGAGATCACTTGAGAATTTTAAAGCTAAGACCACCCCCGCCAGATCAAGATCTCCTAATACAATAGTGAATAGTCTGGGTACCGAGATCAGTCTTAATAGATTCAAAAGTATAAGGCAGGATGAAGGATTCAGGTCGAGGTCATCTACGGGTAGAATAAATATTGCACCCCCTTTTCCTCTATTTTGAAGGGCTTTGGAGGAGAGCAAATCGAGAACCTGCTGAAATTTGGTATTAATGTGAAGCCTCGACTGTTCGCTCCGCATCATTTCTAGGGCGAACGCATCAGGATCGAGGTGGCCCTCGCGCGATTGTATATTACCATCCCAGGCTATCGCTATATCCGTTTGAAGACGCTGTAATTTCAGCATGGAGTCGTGATAGTCAGTTGATGGTTCGAATAATCGACGGGGCCTATACTCTGTATCTCTTTCAATTGCCGATCCAATCGACGCGAGGCTGTCGGTACGAATCGCCGCATCGATCCGGGCCAGGATGGTACCCAGTAGATTCGAGTTTTTGGGAAGGGGTTCCATATCCAAAGGTTCCAACCAGACCACATGCTTATGCATTTTCTCAATACTTTTTTTTACTTCCTCGTCATCAAGACCATCTAACGATCCTTTAATTGACGCTTGAATGAGTGTAACCAATACCGTAGTCTTACCGGTGCCTCTTGCTCCTGAAACAAATAAAATGCGACTAGCTCTTTCAGAACCTGCCAAACTGTGTAATTTTTCGGGCCCATAATAACTGCTTAATGGCTCCTCAGGCAGGCCATCAATTGCCTCGCCAATCATTTTAGCAACACTACCTAAAGCTCCTTGCTGAACCATATCGAGTGAATTCCAATCGGCTGGCCGGGCTTCAGGTCGTAAATATTTTTGCATCCGCTATCCTCCTTTTTAAAAATCCAAGGTTCTTCAAAAACGGAAAGAAATCTCATTCCTTACCTTGTTTCTCGGTCGTCGAATCGTCCTCATCAGTGGTTTCCTGATCTTCCTCCGTCTCAGCATCTTTTTTTGAAGATGGAGGTGTTCGACTTGATACCTGTGCCTGAGGACCGCTTTCAGCTGCAATTTCGACTTGCTCGGCCGCCGCGTCCCCATTCTCCGAAATCCCGAACATACTGCTTAATTTTTTGAAAAATAGGTCGGCCAGACCACCTAAAAAATCAGATGCCTGCCAGGGGGTAAGTCCTACAAGCGCGGCGACGACTATCGAAGCCGTCACGTTACTGAGGTCTAAGATAATCCCGCTTTCACCCAGATTGAGATCAATTTTTACGAACGAGAGGACGAACGCAATCAACACCGCCATGATGGGTACAGCGATAAGATAGCCTAGATGCTTTGGGATTGCATCAGCATAGAAATTGCCCCTGTATATATATAGACCGGCATTCATTGCTAGGCGAATAAGCGTGGCGGCTACAGCCCAGAAGAGAATTTCCAAAAACCGCAGTGGAGACTCCTGCCAGAAATATGAAATCTGTTGACGAATCAGGGTATTTATATACTCCAGTTGATTAAGGATATTTTTCGATTCAATGTCCTCAGTATTCATAATTTTTATTATGTCTCTGAACATGAACTCAATGTACTTTATTCTTTCCTTTTCAATTAGACCGTAATCCTTCATTGATTTAATGTGTTCATGAATCGCCTCGACTTCCGGTTTTATTTTCGTATAATCAGGTGGCTCCATTCCTTCAATTGCTGTTTTAACATCGTCTAACCGCTCTACTACTGGATTGAAGATTAGGGGCGAAAGAGGTTTGTTGGTTTGGTGCAAATCTATGTAAAAAAAAGCGATTCCAACCAAAAGACATAGAATAACTAAGAGAAACAAAACTCCGGCTGTATTTGAAATAATGTGCTGGGGTTCCAATTTTAGTTTCAACGGCAACGCAGCCTCTTTGTTATCAACTAGTATCTTTTTATCACTGCTGATTGAAAATATTAACGGATACAGTTTAGCCCTGGTGGCCGGATGATATGCCGAGAGCTCGTATTCACCGGCCTTTAGTCTATCAATATCAAATGTAAAGGTACCGTCTATCTTCGACCTGCAAAAAATAACCTCGTCTTCGGTATCTTTTATCGGTCTAAGCTGGACTGTCGCCCCTGAAAAACGTCTCTTTGTATTCCGTTCAACAACAACGCCTTCAAGATTTTTCGACATGATACGTTACCTCGCTTTCATTCAAATGCTTATCTATGATGAGCGAAATGACAATAGGTTAATCCGAAGTACTTCTGTCACCGCAAATGGATTGCCTGCGCAGCCTGCCCTGTAGGTCTTTAAGACGCAGACCTTGAACGATAAGATCAGACGTGTGATCCCGCTTTGCGGGGGCGTCCAAGGGTGAGGCGGACCCGCGAATCCGCGGGACCGCAATCCCTTAATCCGCCGTCCTTGATCAGGCGTCGGATCTGAGAGATGGGGTGGCATCGGCTTTCTCGGAGGGTTAATAAAATGGAGCTTAAAATAGACAAATTTCATCTCTTAAAATAGGTGAAATAATATAAATTGATCTTCTGTGATCATTGGTATGATCTTCAAAAAGTTATTTAACTGCTTCATTTTATTTACGCTCTTTTGAGGTACTATTTATGGTAGATGCGTCAGATCATCGAAAGATAATTACTACTAGTCGGTTCAAGATGGAAGATAAAGAAAAAATACATTTAGAGAAGATGCTATCTTTAAAGAATCCTTATGTCACAATATGGTACAAATGTCAAGAAAATCCTTTACCCCTCTTGGTAAGAATTGACCCGTTTGTCACACAACAAAACCCTAAATGCGAAAATCGAGAACACCCCAGATTCCCCGGCGGCGCTTTTCCCGCTTCGCTTCACCATGATGCAGTTCTTGAATGATAATATCCGAAGTGTAATCTTGCTTTGCAGGGGTATCAAAAATGAAATGCGCCAAAAAATATACTGAATGACGTAGATTGTTTATTTTGGGTTTATGATTTGCGGAGAGTGCTTTGGGGGGATTATATCTCACCTCTATAACAAATACGAGACGATCGTAAAAACGTCTGCAACCGACGACGGACAATTTATCCTATGAAATTTTTAAATTGAACTCTTCAGCTCAATGGAGGTGATACAACGCCCCCTCATATTCGATTCACCGTGCACTATCCATGAAAATTCTTTAGTAAAACACCGACAACGATGTCAACATAAAATCATCGATCAAGATTTGACAAGTTATAACAGTGTTTTTTGATTGACACCTATGATACTTACCCATATATTTTTTTTGTAAAATGAAGGCATTCAGCAGCAGGGCTGACAGGTTGTCGGGTTATACGAAAAATGTGAGAATAAAAAGATTATCCTTATAATCCAGTTAATCCTGTCAGATAATAATGTGCATCATGAAAAAAATTTGGATTAACAAAGCCAACTCGTTCAACGAAGCCCAGAACTTTGATGCCGCTTATTATTCAAGTTTGTCAGCTGCGGAACGCCTTGAAACCGTTCAATTTCTGCGGGAAGAATACTTTAAATTCAAAGGTCTGAAATTTCGTGAAGACAGAAAAAGATTACGAAGAGTTTTTAGAGTTATTAAACAAGCATAACGTGCGCTATTGCATCGTTGGTGCTTTCGCTTTGGCGTTTCATGCACGACCACGCTATACGAAAGATTTAGATATTTTAATAGACGCGACAATCGATAATGCGAAGAAATTATTGGTGGCTTTGAGTGAGTTCGGTTTTGGATCTTTGAATCTCAGCGTTGATGATTTTTCAACCAAAGGAAAAATCATTCAGCTTGGCTATGAGCCGGTTAGAATAGATATCATAACCTCGATAGAAAAACTGGATTTTGCTGACATATGGCAGAATCGAATCCAAGGCCCCTACGGCAAACAAACAGTTAATTTTATTGACCGCCAAAATCTTATACGGGCAAAAAAACTTTCAAACCGCGCTCAAGACAAGGCCGACATAGAGTTGCTCTTATTCGAAGAGTGACAAATCCGCCTTATTCAACCTCCTTCATCTGGGTATCGCTAATTTTGCCGTTATTATCTACTTTGTGAAGAAAAACTTTTGTGGGTTTGGACGAATCGTT
>WOR8_10009695_pt1 | contig 12329 bp, 11 predicted proteins | sample DeeMarSeWOR38_10_FD_19890 | JGI IMG/M metagenome (IMG submission 19890) | reverse complement strand
GCGAACTGGCAAAAATATCCTCAAAATTCGGCGAAGAGGGAATCAATATCAATTATGTGTATGGATCGGTTTCCTCACCGGATGAGAAATGTCTGTTTGTGTTCTGTCCGGAGGATATTGAGCAGGCAGCAAAGATATTCAAGTGAAGGCAGAAGTCAGAAAACAGAAGTCAGAGGGCAGAAGCCGGCGTGTTGAGGGTAAGAAAATAAGGCCATAACCGAATAATAGTTCAAGGTGGGAGCGGCTTCCAGCCGCGATTGGATTTTAGGGGCCATTTTTTCGTGGCTGGAAGCCACTGCCACAAGATAATGAAGTCTTAGGAAAGTAGGGTCGGCCACCGTGCCGACCTTTTCTATTCGTGGCCAGATATCAGCACGTCTGATCCATTTTAAAGGTCTTCATCAGGATGCTGGATCCAATCATATTGGTGCCGTGTACCAGGGCATCCAGCATATCGCTGTCTGTCCATCCATGGTCATGCAGTCTTTGCACATCTTGCGCTCCAATATCATCCGGTGATTTGACCGCCTTCATCACAAAAGACACCATCGCCCGGTCTTTATCGTCCAAAGGCGCCTGGAGCGGATCCTTCTCCATCTTTGCGATATCCTCATCCGATAAGCCCTGCATCTTCAATATATTCTTATTGAAATCGGTGCAGAAAGCGTAGTCGTATTCTTGCGCTACCAGATACCGGATACTGGAAAGCAGCCCGAACCCCAGATTCGCATGCTGGGAAAAATACTGAATTGAATGCCAAACCATGTCCAGCATCCAGGGGCTGGCGCTTGCCAGCTGCAGCGGAGCGGGAATTACGCCGGCATTTTTCTGCATGAAGTCATAAATCTCCTTAACTTTACCTTCTGCCTTGTCGGGTTCAACCGTTTGTATCAGAGCCATGGGGATCTCCTTTTGTAGTAAATACAGTTATTATATTTAGGGTTCAAGGTTCAGCGTTCAGAGGTTCAAGGTGCCAGGAATTGTTAGATCCGTTTTGTTTGTTTCAGTGGTTGAATTGGATAATTTCTATCGTTAAATTGGTTCCATTCGTTTAATTGGTTAAATTTGTTGAATAGATTGAATGGTTGATCTGCAGAACCAATCGAACCCATTAGACCAATTGAACTAATGAAACCGGCCGCAGGCCTCCAGGCGAACCAATTGAACGAATTAAACCAATCAAGTCAATGAAACTGATGTAGCACCTGAAATCCGCCTGACACCTGACGCCTGAAACCTGTATTACGTTGTTACGGTTTGCGTTTGTCTTTCAGAATATGATTTGAAATCACGATGCGTTGAATTTCAGAGGTGCCCTCGTAGATGGTAAACACCCGGGCATCCCGGTAGAAACGCTCGACCGGATACTCCTTGGTAAAGCCGTATCCGCCGTGCATTTGAAGGGCTTTTGCGGTGGTTCGGTTCACCATTTCAGAAGCAAACAGCTTGGCCATTGAAGCCTGAGCCGTGTAGTTTTCCCCGCGATCTTTCATTTCAGCGGCTGAAAACGTCAATAGACGTGCGGCTTCTATTTCAGTCGCCATATCGGCAATCATCCAGCGCAATCCCTGAAACTTGGAAATCGGCCGGCCAAATTGCTCCCTTTCCTGGGCGTACCGAACAGCGGCATCAAACGCTGCCTGAGCAACGCCCACCGATTGAGCGGCGATCCCGATGCGGCCGCCGTCAAGGCCGGTCATGGCAATTAGAAAACCATCGCCTTCATTGCCCAGACGATCTTCAGCCGGAATGCGACAATCTTCAAAAATCAGATCGGTGGTGTCGGATGCACGCAGTCCCATTTTGTCTTCCAGCGGTCCGACCGTCAGTCCGGGCGTGCCCTGTTTTACCAGGAATGCACTAATTCCGCGGTGACGCTTTGCCTCATCGGTTTTAGCCGTTACGATGACAAGGCCGGCGTTTTTTCCGGTGGTCGTAAACCGTTTGCTCCCATTGATGACATAGCTGTCGCCATCAAATACGGCCTTGGTCGTCTGCCGGGAAGGATCTGAACCTGCATTTGGCTCGGTCAGGGCAAATGCGCCGATGATCTCACCGGTCGCCAGCTTGCTGAGATAGCGTTTTTTTTGGTCCTCGGTGCCGTTGCGCAAGATACTCTCGCAGACGATCGAGTTGTGGACCGACATGACCACTGCTGTCGACGCGCAGGCGTAAGCCACCTCAGAAAGCGCCAAAACATAGCTGACGGTATCCGCACCGGAGCCGCCGTATTCGGGTGGCACCATCATGCCCATTAAACCCAATTCGCCCAGCTTCTTCAAATTGTCGGCCGGAAACTCTTTGGTATGATCGCGCTCCATGGCCTTTGGTGCAAACTCCGTTCTGGCCAGGTCCCGCACCATCGATTGAACCATGAGTTGTTCTTCGGTTAGCTTAAATGACATGCTCCGTCTCCAGCTAAGGTGAATAAATCACGACCAATAACTCCGTTGTCTCATCGCTGATACTTTTCATGTTATGATTAATTCCGGAGTTAAAATGTAAAGAGTCTCCAGCTTCCAAAATGTTTACATGCTCACCGACAGCAACCTCTATTTTGCCCTGCAGCACATAAACAAATTCCTCGCCTTCATGGTGATAACCGACCCCCTTGTGATCTTGATGAGGTGCGACGGTGACCAAAAACGCTTTGAGGTGTTTATTTTCAGCGCCGGGCGTCAAGGTCGTGTAGGCATAATTTTCCGTCCGCTTGGTATGGGCCTTTATGCGGCTTTCCAGCTGGGATTCCGGCTCTTTGAGCAGGGCGCCGGAGTCAATCTCCAGTGCTCTGGAAATTTGCAAAAGGGCCCCCACCGGGGGAATGGCCTTGCCGGACTCTATCTTTTTCAGATAGTCGGTGGAAAAGCCGGTTTCGTTTGCCAGTTGATCAAGTTTCAGTTTTTTAGCGGTTCTGGCGGTTTTGATTTTTTGGCCTACCGGCACTCGTTTTTTTGCCTTTTTTCTCGGCATGATTCCTCCCAATGTTAAAATGACTAAAATTAAAAATGCCTAAAATGCCTAAAGTTAAAAAGAGCATATCCTATAAATTTTAGGCATTTTAGATCACTTTAGGCATTTTACATTTTTATTCATACTCATAAAACCCTCTGCCGGATTTTTTTCCCAACCATCCGGCTTCGACATATTTGCGCAGCAGCGGGCAGGGACGATACTTGGAGTCCTTAAACCCGTCATACAACGTTTCCATAATCGCCAGGCAGGTATCCAATCCGATCAGATCGGCCAGGGCCAGAGGGCCCATGGGATGATTCATTCCCAGTTTCATGACGGTATCAATGTCTTCGCGCTGGCCTACACCGTGGTAAAGGCAATAGGCAGCCTCATTGATCATCGGCAACAGAATTCGATTGGCGATAAAGCCGGGGTAGTCGTTTGCTTTTGCGGGTGTTTTACCAAATTTTTCCGCAAGATCCCAGGTGATCTGAAACGTCTCATCCGAGGTGGCAATGCCCGGGATGATTTCCACAAGCTTCATAACGGGCACCGGGTTCATAAAATGCATGCCGATCACTTTTTCCGGCCGCCCGGTTTGTGCGGCGATACGGCCGATGGGAATCGACGAGGTATTGGTGGCCAGGATAACCTGATCACCACAGATTCCATCGAGATCTCTAAAAAGTTGATATTTAATTTCTTCATTCTCGGTGGCGGCCTCAACGACGTAATCCGCCGTGGCCATATCCTGTAAATCGACACTGGTCGTGATTCGGCCCAGAATTGTGTTTTTATCGTCTTCTGACATTTTTCCTTTTTCGACCCCGCGGCTCAAGATCTTTGTGATGGTTGCCAGGCCTTTTTCGACAAATTCCGTTTTGATGTCATTCATGACGACATCCAGACCACTCATCGCCGCAACCTGTGCAATTCCGCCGCCCATCTGACCGGCGCCAATGACGCCAAATGTTTTTATAGTCATCTCTTTCCTCCCGTAATATATGGGTTATCGCTTTACGATCATGGCCACGGCTTCTCCGCCACCCAGGCACAAAGAGGCCAGACCGGTTTTTTTATTTTGTTTGATCATTTCATATAAAAGGGTTACGAGCACCCGGCAACCGCTGGCCCCGATAGGATGACCGAGCGCCACGCTGCCGCCGTTGACATTGACTTTGGCCGGATCAAGATTCAGCTCTCTTAATACCGCCACGGTCGAACCACTGAAGGCTTCGTTGATTTCGAACAGGTCGATCGCATCCTGGGAGATGCCTTCCTTTTGCAGGACTTTGGGTATGGCTAAAATGGGAGCCACCAGAACGTATTTCATTTCCAGGCCGGCCGATGCCTGGGCCCCGATGGTGGCCATGATCTCACAACCCAGCTCGTTGGCCTTCTCCTTGGACATGACCACAACAGCAGCGGCCCCGTCACTGATGATGGAGGCATTGCCGGCGGTGGCTTTTCCGTTTTTTTGAAAGGCCGGTGACATTTTTGCTAAAATCTCATAAGAGGTCTCCTGGGGACATTCATCCTGTTCAAACTGCACCGCATCGCCTTTTCGTTGCGGGATCTCCACCGGCATAATTTCGTCTTTAAATTTTCCGGCATTGATGGCGGATAGCGTTCTGCGATAAGATTCGGCGGCATATCGATCCTGATCCTCGCGGCTGACGTTATATTTTTCTGAACACAGATCATTGGAAATCCCCATGTGAAAATCATTGACAATGTCCCACAACCCATCATGAAACATATGGTCCTGCCCATGCGATAGCCGAAGCGGGCCTTTTCCAGAAAGTAGGGTGCCATACTCATATTTTCCATGCCTCCGGCCACAATGATATCTGCATCGCCCAGCTGGATGGCCTGGGCAGCCAGCATCACCGCCTTTAAGCCCGAGCCGCAGACCTTATTGATGGTAAAGCATTCAGCCTCCCAGGGCAAATCCGCTTTGACGGCGGCTTGCTTTGCCGGATTCTGGCCATAGCCGCAGGGCAATACCATTCCCATGATCGCTTCATTGACCGCTTTTTTGGGGATGCCGGCTCTATTGATAGCCTCTTCAATCACCAGGCCGCCCAGCTGAGTGGCCCCCAAATTGGCCAGCGCGCCGTTAAAACTGCCCAAAGGGGTGCGCACTGCACTCACAATGACTGCCGCTTTCATATTTCAGTCTCCTTCATTAAACCTAAAATGAGCGTTTCAAATTTTAAAATGGAGTAAAATGTTTATTTTTTTGAACCCGTTCTGCTTTCTATAGCGCATAACGCACGAATGCAAGCCCCAATGTAAACTGAGCGAGCGCTCAATCAATGAATAGCATGACTATTTTTGGATTGTCAAGTTTTTCGGGGGCGGATGCCATTTCGCAACCTAACTATATAAAATTTAACAAAAAACTATTTATTTCGAACAAAGTGACCGGGTTCACAAAGCTATTGACAAATGCGGACGACTCCATTAAAAATAAAAATATGACCGAGCGCTCGCTCAGTAAGCGAGGGATCTTAATATCATCGTAATCGTTCTCGGACTCCTTTTCGTGCTCGATATTGCCTCAAATACGAGTACGAGGGCGAAGCCCTAATTGAGCGATAAACGCTCAATTAGGCGTTATTGGTTATTGGTTAATCGTTATAAGTATTCGATGGCCACCGCATTTCAGTTTCCTAAAACAGGGGAGATATAAAATTCGATATCATTCCTTTTAAACCATTGACAAGTAACAAATAACAGATAACACCTAGTTGGGAGGATTAAATCCGCCATGATCTGTTTAGGCACAGGAGGGATTATATGAGTGACAAGGTTTTATTGGTTGAAGAAGAGAACGGTGTCGCCACATTGACCTTAAACCGCCCGGAGGTCATGAACTCATTCAATTTTGCCATGCTGCATGCATTGCGAGATCAGATCGATTCTTTTCGCTTTGAGCCGAACATACGGGTTGTCATCATTACCGCGGCCGGTGAGAAAGCCTTTTGTGCGGGAGCGGATCTTAAAGAGCGGGCGACGCTGTCACCGGATCAGGTGAAAGAATATATCTTTACCATCCGCAATCTGTTCACCGCCATCGAACAGCTCAACAAGGCGGTGATTGCGGCTGTAAATGGAATCGCCCTCGGCGGTGGCACCGAGCTTGCGCTGGCCTGCGATATTCGGATTGCATCCACGAACGCAACCATGGGCCTGACGGAAACCCGTCTGGCGATCATTCCCGGCGCCGGCGGCACCCAACGGTTGCCGCGACTGGTCGGGCGCGGAAAAGCCAAAGAACTTATTTTTACCGGACAGCGTATCGGCGCTGAAGAGGCCCATCGCATCGGTCTGGTCAACAAGATCTGCGCGCAGAAAGATCTGCTGGAAGAATGCCGGAAAATGGCAGCCATGATCTGTGAAGCCGGCCCGGTGGCCATTGAGCAGGCCAAGTATGCCATCAACCATGGCCTGGAGACCGATTTACACACCGGCCTGGCCATCGAATCCAACGCGTACTGGGTTTGCATTCCGACCGAGGATCGGCTTGAAGGACTGGCCGCCTTTAAAGAGAAGCGTAAACCGGTATATAAAGGCCGGTAAGGAAGATGGTGGATCATCCGACTAATCCGGATTATCTTCTCGAGGATCGACCTTAACAACATGTCAGTGGTCAGTCGTCTGTTGTCCGTAGTAAAAAATCATGACCTTTATTCGATTCTGTCTTCATTTTCCGCAACGGACAAAAGACAACATACAACTAACAGATGACAACGAAACGGCGATATTAATTTGCAATAAGTATGAGTTGACGAAAGAAAGGAGAGAAAAACCGATTATGACTGAATATGATTACTGGATCAGGGACGGATTTCAACACCTGGAGCAATTTATCTCCACCCGGGCCAAGACGTTTTATGCCGAAGAATTGATATTTGCCGGATGCCGCAACATTGAGGTCACCAACCTCGGAAATCCTTATCTCATGCCCCAATTCAGCGATGCCGAGGAGGTTTTGGCCCATCTGCGTAGCGAGCGGTTTAAAAAGCGATGTGAAAAAAGAGGTGTTAATCTGGATGACGTATGCATCACGGCTGTTACCATCCGGGAGGGCGCTGTTGACCGGGCCATCCAGCTCAAGGAAAAAGGGGTGGGTCCCGATCGGTGTTTGATGATGGTCTCAACCGAAGAAGAACATCATTTTGCCAATTCCGGAACAACCCTGCCGGTGTACTGGAAAGAGGCAGAGCGCTGCATCAAAAAATGCACGGATGCCGGGCTTAAGATGTGCGGCACGGTCAGCACCATCTGGGGCAGCCCCATTGCCGGGGCCACGGAACTGCAGGATGCCGTCGATTTCACCAAACGCTGGCTGGAGATCGGCGCTTCCGACATCGAACATGCCGACCACGACGGCAGCGCGTCAGCGCCGGACGTTTATCGCTATTTTTCAATGATATTGGATCAAATTCCGGATACTTCGTTGCATATCGCCCATTTTCACGAAACCAAACGGGTCGCCTCGGCCTCGATTCTGGCAACGCTGCAGGCCGGCATTACCCATTTTGAGGCCACCCTGGGCGGCATGGGCGGACAGCCGGCGAATTTTCTGGACGACTGCCCGGTGCCGGGGACCGGTGAATACTATTATGAAGATCCGCGGTATGTCGGCCTGACCTGTCTGGAAGATATGCTGGTTCAAATTGACGAGATGGGCATTGAGCATGGCTACGATGTCGATCGCGTCTTATGGCTCGGACGCCAGATGGAGCGCACCGTCGGCAAGCGCCTGCGCAGTGAAGCGGCCATCAATGGAAGGACCTTAAAAGAAGGCCATCCCAAATTCGCACGGCCGGGACTTAAAAAGTTAAAAGAAAAGTTAAAGGAAAAACCCGATCAAAGCTTTCCCGCGGAATGGGATCCAAAGCCGGTGCTGCCGGAGCAGCACCGTCCCTAAACTGGCCTTAAAACCCTTAGGTTTAAAATCGAACGGGAGTTAAACGGTATGCCTGATTTGACCACCTTTACACGCAACCGCTGTACTAGTGTGGAGCAGATCGACGATCAAACATTGCGGTCATCCTGCCGCCTTCAAGATACCCTCACGGATGCCGTGGTGGAGGTTCAGGTCAAACTGCCGGATCTTGAAATTATGCATGCCGCCGGCGAATTTCGTCGCACCTATAGAGGGGCATGTCTGAACACCAGCGAGGCGCTTCAAAAAGTAATTGGCGTTCGGATCGGCTCAGGTATGCTGAAGATAATCGAAGGGTTGCTGGCTGAAGTCACGGAATGCGAAGAGTTGGCGTTTATGGTGGAGGAATGTTGTCACGCGGTGATCCTTTCTTTTACCAAAGGGACCTTAAAAGATATTCCTGAAAGCCCGCGGGATAAAAAAGAATTTTATGCGAAGATGTTAAAAGAAAACACAAGGCTTTATAACCGCTGTGCGGCTTTTGCTCCCGGTAGTTCAATTATAGGCGATATGCCTCCCCCCAAATAGATCATTGAAATGGGACCTGCTGAACAGTGCTGAAATACGCTCGAAATAAAATGACGAATGTTGTCATAAAAGATGCCGGCACGTTGGCTGTCCACGGTGTTCTGGATGACGATATTTACAGTCTTGAAATCGATGTAACCATCCAGCTATCCGGATTTAAGATTCTATCGCTTAGCGGAAAATGGCACCGGTATACCACACCGGATTGTCCCCGAGCGATACCGCTACTTCAGGACGTCATCGGATTTCGCATTGATGATGAAGGATTTAATCAAGCGGTTCACAAAATCATTGGACGCAAGGCGTGTCGCCATTACGCCAATTTATTGATCGAGTGCTGCGATTCGGCCAAAGAGGCTGTGCTTATCCATAAATGGAAAAATGCTCGCAAGCGCCATCCGGATCTTCGCTTTGCTGATTTTATTAACGGTGAGAAATCCGAATCAGCGCTCAGCCGCGTGAGCGCTTCGATCCGTGTTGAGGAAGAGCGCCGGCCAGATGAAAGGATATCCACCCCAAAAGAGGCAGGGAGCGATGTGCCCGGTACAAAACCTTCTTCTGGATTCACCATTGACTTGCACGTTCACACCTATCCGGCCTCTCCCTGTAGTTCGGCCACAGAAGATGATCTGATTCAAGAAGCCAAGCGAATCGGGTTGGATGCCATTTGTTTAACGGATCATAATTTCGTGTGGGATCCGGAGCGGATCAGAGCGCTTCAAGGCAAACACCGATTTTTAATCCTGCGTGGCAATGAAATTACCACCGATCAGGGCGACATTTTGGTGTTTGGCCTTGATGAGGATATCAAGGGAATCATATCGATCGAGTCGCTTAGGCAAAAGGTTATGGCGGCCAGCGGATTTATGATTGCTGCTCACCCATTCAGAGGCTTCCTCACATTTGATGCCGCCCATTTGGGGATGACCCCGCAAAAGGCGATGCAAAAAGCGCTCTTTAAGCAGGTTGATGCCTTGGAAGCGCTCAATGGAAAAGTTACCCCCAAAGAAAATCAGTTTGCCCATCAGGTGGCCGAAGGCCTCAATCTGCCGGCAACCGGCGGAAGTGATGCGCATGAAGTTTTTGAAGTGGGGCAGTATGCGACCCGGTTTTCCAAACAGATTCAGAATGAAGCCGAACTCGTGGAGGCGCTCAAAAGCGATAATTATGAGGCCATCGCCTACCGGAAAGAAAACGGATTTGACTGAACTGCTCAGCATCAATTCTTAAGGAGAATCGCTTATGCAAACGCAGCATGATTGGGAAAAGATTGTCAGGAAAATGGAGCTGTTGATGCGGCTGAAATCTTTTCCGGTGGCGCTTAAAATGCTGTCGGATAAAAAGGACCTTGCCAAGATTCCATTCATACGTCGAACCTCTCATAAGGTGACGCTCTGCCAATTGATTACCCTGGTCCGAAATTTTGATTGGACGGTCGGAGCCGATTTAGATGATTTTCTTTTCTCTACCTGTGCGTCCATATTAGGCCTAACGGATATGCCGGCGATTCACAAAGACGGGACCTTCCGGAGTATCGTCTGGGTTAAAACCAAAGAAGAGGGTCGGAAATTCGAGGCGGCGATTCCGCGCCTGCCGCTCGGGAAATACAATGCGGTGGCCCTCGCGCCATTGGTGTATAATCCATTTGAACCGGATATGGTCCTCATCTATGCCAATCCCGCTCAAATGATGTTGTTGATAAATTCACTTCAATTTGAAGATTATGAAGTCATGCAATTTTTCTGCGTGGGCGAATCTTCTTGTTCAGATGCGATTGCGCGATGCTACCATACGGCCAAGCCCGCATTGACCATTCCATGTTATGGCGAACGCCGATACGGACACGCTCAGGATGATGATCTTGTCATGGCTTTGCCGGCCGATGTGATGGAAAAGGCTTTGCAAGGTATGGAAGCACTTTACAAAAGAGGCGTTCGCTATCCGATCAGCTTTGCCGGCGCCGAAACCGATGTGGCCTCATTATTTCCTCCGGCCTATTCAAACCTGGAGGGCCTCGTCGAAAAGATAAAGGGGAATGACAACCGTTTGGTTTTGGCCGTCACCGGCGGGATTGCTACCGGCAAGACCACGGTTGCGAACATGTTGACGGAACTGGGTGCCCCCCATATCGATTTTGACGTGTTGGCCAGACAGGTTGTTGAACCCGGGACGCCGGTCCTTAAAAAAATCGTTGAATATTTTGGGAAGCAGGTTTTACGGGAGGATGGCACCCTGGATCGCAAAAAGCTTTCCAAAGTCGTTTTCCAGGATATTGAGAAACGAAAAAAACTGGAAAGTTTTACCCACCCGGCCATACTGGAAGAATTTTTGAAACAAATCGATGCGATTGCCAAAAACGACCCGAATGCTATCATTCAGGTTTCAGTTCCACTTTTAATAGAGCTGAATTTACAGTATATGTATGATAAAATTTTAGTCGTCTATGCCAACACAGAGCAGCAGGTGCAGCGGCTTTGCAAAAGAGATAACATCAGCAAAGAAGAAGCCGCCAACATTCTCAAAGCCCAGATGCCCATCGACGAAAAAGTGGGTTATGCGGACTTTGTTGTTCGAAACGAAACCAACCTGAAAGAAACCCGCCGCCAGGTTGAAAAAATTTGGCAAGCCCTGAAAAAGGATCAACAGGATCGACAAAAATCCTAAGCGCTCTATGATTTTCGCCGGATTCTGCAGCCGATCCCCTTCAGGTTGGGTGTGCCGAATTCTTTGCCCAGCGTTTGCATCGAGGTGAGCATATTAAAATTGGCTGTTTTCCAGTCGTACTGGGATTCGGATTTTGCTTCGGGAAACCACCATCCGTAATCCGCATTAATCACTTTCGGATGAATGGCATCCGTCACCTGCGCCATCTGCGTGATCTCACCATTGCGGGTTTCAATGATGACCGCATCGCCATCCTTGATACCCAATTTTTCTGCTGTTTCCGGATGGATTTGAGCTCTTGGGTGTTTTCTTTTTTTCCTGAGCGGCTTCAGCCACCGGTAAGATGAGTGCAGGTAATAGCGGCTTTTGGCACTGGTCAAAACAAGCGGGAAGTCTTTATGGTCTTTTTCGGGCAGGCCGCTGAACCCCGGCAGGGCCGAAAGTTTCAATTTTTCCGCAGTCGATAATGATAATTCCACCTTCCCGCTGGGGGTTTTGAAGCCTGCGGCCAGGTATTTTTGAAACTGCTCGCTGCCCTTCAGGTATCCCCGGGAAACGAATTCCGTGTAGCTGAGGCCGCTGGGTTCCAGAACTTCGTCCAGAAGCTTTTCATAATCATCGTACCAGTATTCATCCGAAGTGAGTGCTTTACCCAGTTCATTTAAGATTTTAATATCCGGCCAGCACCCCTCGGGCGGGTCAACCACCTTCGGGCGCGCCAGGATATAGCCATGGCCCAGCCCGTAATGGCCGATGTCGTTGAATTCAAAGTGCGTGGCAGCGGGAAGGACGATATCGGCCATTGAAGCACTTGGCGTCATGAAGATATCGGCGACGGCAATAAAATCAAGCTTTGAATAGGCCTCGAAGGTCATACGGCTGTCGGCATAGGTGACCAGCGGATTGGTGCCGTGCATATAAACCCCTTTGACCGGGTAGGGGAATTCCTCCAGGACCGCTTTACGGAACAGGCCCGGCGGAACGGTCATCAATTTGGGGCTGGTCGGGTGATAGGCCGGAATCATTTCCTTTATCTTAGACGGAATCCGGTCTCCTCGAACAAATTTTCCGAAGGGGATCGTTTTCGGCTCAGCGGCCTTAACATTGCCCCCCGCTATGTCGAGGTTTCCGCAGATGGCCATCAGACAGACCAGCGCCCGGGCGGCATCAAAATTATGCATCGTTTGTTCGATGGGGTTGCCCCATTGAATCGCAGCCGGGCGAGAAT
>WOR8_10005380_pt1 | contig 12331 bp, 9 predicted proteins | sample DeeMarSeWOR38_10_FD_19890 | JGI IMG/M metagenome (IMG submission 19890) | reverse complement strand
TGGCGCTACCCGGTCGACAGTAGTAGAACCGCACGCAACTACTATCTGATTGTCGAAGCAGTGACACCGAGCGGCCAGCGGCTCAAGCTGCCGATTACTTCCGAGGAGGACGGCAAAGCCCGGGTGGTCAGTGAGTGGGGCCTGCGGGTCGATCCTCAGGTGTACGAGCAGGTAAGACAGGACAAGATGGATGACGGCATTGTGAACCGCAAAGTCGTGGGCGCCAAAAAACGGGGATATCTCACCCCGGAATACGGGGTGTCCACCACGGGCGGCGCGATTACCGAATGGTAGAGGGAGATGAAGCCATGATGCGGGGAATCGACCAGCTGGCAATTATTGACCAGCACATCTCGGCTGCTCGCAGAGACATGGAGACCATCCACAACCAGCTGGAGACTGCGAACCAGAGACTGGTGGAGGTGCGGAATCGGCAGGCCCAGGAATATCGACGTCTGGCCGAGTTTCGCCTGGACGAACTTGCTGCTGGCAAGTTGATCACCCATATGGATGAAACCGATCGGGCGGTGTTGAAACTCCTGGAACGACGGTCGCAAACACTGGCCCAGCTGGAAGGAGAAATCGAACAGTCTCTGTCAAAGCAAGCCCAACTCGAGGAGGACAGAATCCAGGTGGTGCAGCGTCGTGATGAGCTGTTGAGGAAGATCGACGAAGCTGCGGCCGAGATCAAAGAGCAGCTCAGCCGCCAGGACGCCTACCGGAAACTGGAAGAAAGCGCCTCAGAAGTGAGCGGTCGCGCGGAGCGTGCCGAGAAGAAGGCGGCTCAGGCGGAAGCCGACCGCGAAGAGAAAGGCAAGCCCTACCGAGAAGATCCCTTGTTTATGTACCTGTGGAACCGCCACTACCTCACGCCGGATTATGCCGGAGGTGGTTTAACCCGGATGCTGGACGGATGGGTGGCCAAAATGATCAACTACGCGGAGGCTCGTAGCAACTATTACATGTTGACCGAACTGCCGGTGCGCTTGCGCGAGCACGCCGACCGGCAGAAAGTGATGGCGGCTCAAGAATTACAAAAACTGCGTGACATGGAAGCAAAGGCCCTGCAGGTCGAACCGATTATGGAGAACAGGGAGTTGCTGCAATCTGTACAGAAGTCTTTAGAGGAATTTGAGTCCCGCATCGAGGAAGAGGAAAAGCGCCACGAGGCGCTGCTTCAACAGCGTTCGGCCTACTCGTCCGGCTCCGATGAACTGTCCCGGCAAGCCATTCAGCTGCAGGTTTCGGAAATTAAAAACGACTCTCTAACCAATCTTTTTGCGCAAGCGCAAATGACAAACAATCCTGACGACGACGTAATCGTCAGTCGAATCAGGGAGTTGCACCAGGAAGAACAAGAGCTCCTGGCTGAAGTTCAGAACCTGCAATCGCAGATGGAGCAACAGCAAAAAAACTTTCAGGAAATCGAAGAGCTCAAGCGGCGGTTCAGAAGGAGCAGCTACGACTCCAATCATTCCTTTTTCCCGGGCGGTTTCCAACTGGCAGCCCTCCTCGGCATGCTGATGTCTGGCAGGACTTCGGGTGGCGACGTATGGGATCGTATCGACCGGGAGCAGCAGTTCCGGCGACCACGGACACCAATTGATTTTGGTGGCGGCGTTTTTTCCGGAGGCTCTGGTGGCGGGTTTGGGGGCGGTCTTGGCGGTGGCGGTTTTCGCACTGGCGGCGGTTTCTGAAACTTTCAGAAACTAGATTCGCGGAATTTTTCTCACGAGCCCACGTTTTCACAATTATTACAGGAAAGTCGTGTAAGAAGTAAAAAAATCGCAGTGATACAAAACCGGAGAGAACTGACTATGAAGAATCCACTAAAGCAAGCTCCGGGAACGCCCGGACGATCAAGAGAAGCGCTTCGCGGCGGTCGATCACCGTTTACCGCGAAATCCGTGCTGTTAGGCATGGGACTTTTCATCGGGTCGGGTATGTTCTGGATGTCCGATCCAGCCAAGGGCTCGGTCACTTCATGGCTCCAGGGTTTTGCACCGGCCACCATGACCATTGCCGGCAGCTACCTCGGTGGGTTTTTCATCGGCTGGGGTGCCCGACGCACGCTGAAGCTGACCTCGATCATCGCAGCCATCGCACTGGGGGTGATCGGACTCTTTGTTTCCTGGGGTTGGGACGGTGCGGGGGCCCAAGAATGGGTGCATTCAGCTTCCGCATGGGTCGGTGAGAGCGTAGAGGGTGCCGGGCGTTACCTAATCGGATTTTTGCCATCTGCTACTGCGGCCGGGTCTGGTGGTGTCCTTGGTTTTCGGCGAAAATAGCCGGCTGTCATTCACATTTATTTCGGCTTACAAAACTCCTGGTTTCGATCTAAAGGAGAATGATCATGTTCATACCGCTGGGTGACGACAATTCCGACCGGCGAATCCGGCCGTTGGTCAACTACATGCTGATCGCGCTCAATATCCTGGTGTTCCTCTTTCTTCAGGACATGGGGCAGAATTACCGATTCACATATGCCTTTTCCACCGTGCCCCAGGAAATTCTTACTGGACAGGATATGGTCACCGAGGAAAGTATCGTCGCCGATCCGACTTCCGGCATGCGGTTTCGAGTTCCCGGGCTGCAGAGAACACCGCTTTCGGTGTACCTGACGCTGCTTTGGTCCATGTTTATGCACGGCGGCATCATGCACCTGCTTGGCAATATGCTCTATCTACACATTTTTGGGGACAACATCGAAAACCTTATGGGGCATCTGCGTTATGCTTTTTTCTATTTATTTTGCGGTATTCTTGCGTCGCTGGCGCACGTTTTTAGCAGCGCTGCTCTGGGAGCCAATCTTCTCATACCCAGCCTAGGGGCTTCCGGGGCCATATCCGGCGTTCTGGGAGGATACTTCCTTCTCTTCCCCAAACGACGCGTGAGGGTCCTCTTTTTGCGCTCAGTCATTCAGGTGCCGGCCCTGGTGGCCATCGGTGTGTGGTTTCTTTTTCAGCTCATCAGTAGCGTCGGTATGTTTTCCGGTGGTTCAGGCGGCGGCGTTGCTTACGGAGCCCACATCGGCGGCTTCATCGCCGGGATGCTGGTGATCAAACTGTTCACCCTAGGTCGTCAACCCGTGCCGCGACCCTCGTGAATAAAGCCTTCATGGGGCAACACTGGGAGATGAGGTTGCATCCAAGTTACACGAAAGAGAGCAACCGGCTCCAGTGGTCAGAAAAAGGAAAAGAAGATATGAGGAGAAAGCGTGAACTATTAATAGTAGTTTCCTTGGTCCTCGTCATGACCGTGGCCATCCTGCCGGCCATTTCTGAGACACTGGAAGGGCTGACCGGCAAATACCAGGGTTATTTGCCGTGTGCAGATTGTCCCGGCATCGAGTACGCACTCGCTTTAAACGAAGATGGCACCTACTCGGAATCACTTTTTTACACAGACAGATCCAAGCGAGCCATCGTCAACAGTGGAACATTCACCGTGGAAGGCGAAGTGGTGATTTTGAATAAACGCGATAGAGGTATGAAATATTTTGCTCGCCATCCTCAAGGACTAATGATGCTGGATAACAACCGAAATGTTGTCGCGGGGGATTTGAGCGAGCGATACATACTATCCCGAAAAGCGCAATATGGAGCCGCAATGCAAAATACCGACACACTGAAACTGATGCAAAAAAAGATGGCCGAAGGAATTGATTTCTATGCAGTGGGAAACGAACCTTCTTGGTCTGTGGATATCGATTTTGACAAGTTCATGCGGTTTAAGTCGCTGACCGAGCTGCCTGAGATGCATACGCCACCAGGCAAGGAGGACAGGGCCCAGGACGCGGATGTGACAAGGTATTTTGCCCAGACAGAAAGTGGCACCTTAATCGTGACTGTTTTGAAAGGAAAGTGCAGCGATACCATGTCAGGGGAACCGATCCTCTTCAGGGTGCGGGTTGATGTCAAACGAGCTACAGAGCTTGACTACACCAGCTTCGAGGGCTGCGGCGTATACGTGGTAGATTACCGTCTCAACGATATCTGGGTGCTGACGATGTTCAACCACAAGCCGCTGAACAAGGAGGATTTCGCTAAAGGATTGCCGATGCTCGAGTTTCATTTAAACGATAATCGCGTTTTTGGCAGCACTGGCTGTAACCGGATGACCGGCGGATTCGAGGTCAGGGGGAATAAAATCACTTTCAGTCAGATGGCCACTACCCGGATGGCTTGCCCCAATATGGAGTTTGAGAATAGATTTCTGAAGGCCCTTACGGGAGGGACGTTGAATTACTCGCTGGATAGAGGAAGGTTAATGCTGAAAAATGATGAAGGAATCACACTGGAGTTCAAAAAAACAGACTAAGGCCATTTTACAGTCTGATCTGTTTTGGGGACCGTCGTGTGCTCTGAAAAAAAGTGAGAGGGGTGTATACCATGACTCGCAGGATGAAATACAAATCCTCCATGATCGCTGTGATGCTTCTTTTTTTCGCAGCTATGGCAGCCACGAAATCGGCGACGGCTGATGACAACTGGGATAGAATCGGAAAAATTAAGCTTAAGGCCAATAAAAAAGAAGATTCCGTCCACATAGGCATGGAGGAGGGCTGGTACCGGTGGATCAAGTTCGAGGCTGAAGGAGGTCGTGTCCATTTCGACAGGGTCACCGTGGTTTTCCGAGATGGGGACAAAGAGAAATTTGAAAATTTAACCACCCTGGGTGACGGCGATGAGACCCGGACTCTGGCGGTTGCGGTCACACTAAAGCGTTTCATTAAGCGGATCAAGTTCGACTATGAGATCCGAGGTGATGCGGATGAAGTTGAGGTCAAAATACTTGGTCGCAAGGGGGATAAAGACGCTTAGCACTTTCGGCGGCGATATGAAGTTTCTCGGTAAAGTGTGGCAGCCAGAACCGATGCTCCCAACGCCGCAGGCATTTGAGTCCCACTGCATAATTTAGCTATTTCCCGTCAGCGGTTGAGGACTGGGGATCAGCTTCAACTGCGTTTTGCAGAGCAAAGGTTGGCTGCAAGCAACAATTAAAATAAAAGAAATGGCAGATATGCACAAAGATCTTCAAAAGGCCATCGATGATCAGTGCCAGCCAGAAAACTTTAAAAGATCTATTAGGATAGTTTGATGGCAGGCAAACCCTGGGAAATTTGCCATTATGTTTGTGACGAGGAGTGCCCCAATTTGGACCTTATCTCGAAGGCAATCTTATTCCCTCAGTTGCTCGAGCCTTCCGAGATAAAAATAGTAGAGAAACTCTGCAACAATTGCGAAAGATGTCAAGAGGAAAAAAGATCTAGCCCACGAATAAGAAGGCCACTTAGGGTTAGCATTGCAAGCCAAGAGTCATTCCGAAACGCTCGAGGCTCTTTACTTAATGTAAGCTCAACAGGTGCATTGGTTGAGTTGGACAACTGGGTTGATTTTAATATTTTCGAAAAAATTACACTACAGTTTCGCAAAAGTGACCAAATTTCAGCCGGAAAAAAAGACACTTTTGACAATCGCCTGTGTATCTGTAAAAGATTGATAAAAGAGAAAAGACAAATCGGGGTAATGTTTATAGATGAGAAACCTATTAATTAATCTTTCAATTTTTATCTATATTTTTAAGTGCTTACATTTTGTTGTTTAACCATCAATTATAGTCAGTCCGAAGTCAAACACAAAATATTCCCTGTCTCTTTTTTAAGCACCTGCTTTTCAACGGATAAATTGCTATCATATTGAAACCATTCTGAGGCTTTGGGGATAGATGAAGAATTGCCGATACTATTTAAAGAGGCGAACGATCTGTTTTTTCAGTGTAATGCTCCTGGCCTTATTCTATTCCGCTTGCTCTATAGCAACTCAAGTTCCACCACCTTCCGAAAAAGATTTAAAAAGAGAAGCCATTGTAATTCCTCCTCACGTGCTTAAATATATCCAGGTAGATAATACGAAAGTGGATTTACACTTAAAACCGTATGGTACAGGGTCTGTCAACTACTCTGCATTCAAGTTTCATAATCCTTTGAAACTGGTAATAGACTTACCTAACACGGTGGCTGAGAACGTTTCCTATCCTTTGGCTGTTGAAAATGAGGTTATCGGAAAGATTGAAACTATGATGCTCGAGTATAAGTCTCAGCCGTTCACTAGAGTCGAGATAGGTCTCAATCAAGATGCTACCTACTCAATTGATCAAGGGCGAGAGGAAATATGGGTGAGTTTTTACCCAGCCAAGACACAGGATAAGTCCTCAGTAGAAGAAGCAAAAAATCAGCCGGCTGTCACCGAAGGGATTACTTCAAAGAAACCTTTACCATCTTCGCCAGTCGGAGATAAAGCATATCAGAATCCTGCTTCAAAAGTATTGGAGATTCAAACGATAACCTCGGTGGAGGGTTTGGATATTCACATAATCGGTAATGGAAAGATAGCGGAGTACGACGTCTTGATTTTAGATCGCCCACCCCGACTGGTGGTAGATCTTTTCGGGATCGCATCTACTGAGGTCAAGGACAATCCAAAGGTGGAAAGTGATATGGTGAAGAGGATACGGGTTGGTACTCATGATGGAAAAGTGAGAGTAGTCTTTGATCTTACTCATATACCTCAAAAAGGAGTGCCCTATGAACTTGCCTCAAAAGGCAATCGGCTGGAGATCTCCTTGAAGGCGGATACCAGCAAGCCATCTAGGTAAAATGATCTCAGCAACCATTCCTCAATCTATGTTTCGCCTCATGAACGCGGCCTACAACAATATATATAGTTGATCCGAGAATAGAAATAGTATTTTTTTTTAGTTGCGGGATGGAATCCGATTATGTCGTTAACTAGAACGCCATGGGAATGTGACTTTGACCTACTTTTGCTCTTTTCCTCAGAGATGATTTTTATCTTTGAAACTCCACGACTGCAGCCTTAGGATTTAACATGAGAGTTGAAATGTAAATCTTCCCAAAATTTTGGTGGGACTTAATATGACCTACCTGAATATAAACTCTACCTCCCTTAGGCTTATGCACCACACCTTGTGGCAGTAATCTTACAAGCTGAACTGTGAGTTAAGCTATGGAATCGTCATTTTGGCCCCTCAATTTTGAACCAGTCGACTAATCCAGAAACTAGCAATTTTTCGTATTGACATGATTTCAAGGGTGATTACATGGTTCGTAAAGCTCATCTAAACCTTGATGTCTGTTTATTCCTTTAGAGAATCATTAGATTTGGGTGGAGCATTTGTATTATCTTAGGCTAATCGCCGAAAAGAGAATTTTGCATTCTTGAGGTATTTAAAGAATACGGAAGGAGAGAGCCATGACAAAATTAGTGGAAGTTGAAGGCATTGGAGCATCCTACTCTCAGAAACTTCAGGAGGCGGGCATCGAGACTCTGGAAAAGTTGTTAGAAGAAGGTGCGTCTCCAAAAGGTCGGAAAGAAATAGCCGAAAAAGCAGGTGTAAGTGAAAAACTGATACTGCGCTGGGTCAACATGGCAGATCTTTTTCGCATTAAGGGTATAGGTGAAGAGTATGCTGATTTACTCGAGGCAGCAGGGGTAGATACTGTACCTGAGCTGTCGCAGCGAAATGCTGAGAATCTTCACAAGAAACTTGCTGAGGTCAATGAAGCGAAAAAGCTAGTTCGCAGAGTACCTACCCAGGGAGAGGTAAACAAATGGGTCGAGCAAGCCAAACAGCTGCCTCGTGTTCTCACTTACTAACAAAGGGTGCTGAGGTGGCACGTTACTACCTTGAGCGAAGTGAACCCATTTGCTTCAGGGCTGTATTTCTTACAAAGCCTCTCAGTCCAGAATTAATGGAGCTTTCTTAGAAATCGAATTGATCTTAATTACCAATCACTAACCACCTAATGGGTAGCACTTACCGGGGATCAACTTTAGTCTTTTAAAGAAAATTTAGGAACTTTTATCGTGAATTTGGGAGATCGAAAAGAGAGATATGTATATGTCTGACAACCAATTAACTAAAAAACTGTTATGGGTTAAAAAACCCGCCATAATCTCTGCCATTTTGATTTTTATTTACGCTATTGTTGGTTTTTTTGTGGCGCCAGCAATCATCAAGTCCAAGGCTCCGGCAATCATTGCCGAGCAGTTGGGACGAAAAGCTACGGTAGACCAAGTCAAGCTCAATCCATTCGCGCTTTCACTTACCCTCAGAAGCTTTGACCTCAAGGAGCCAAATGGTGAGTCCTTTGCCGGCTTTGAAGAATTATATGTCAATTTCCAGCTATCCTCCCTTTTTCGCCTGGCCTTAACCTTCGCCGATGTCAGTTTGATTGGTCCTTACGGGCATGTGAAGATCTTGGCAGACGGCAATCTCAACTTTTCGGATCTCCTTACCAAAGTGGTACAGGAGAAATCCCCGCAAGATCAAAGTGTCGAGTTGCCTCCCGTACTAATCCAACGCTTGCACATCGACAAAGGACGATTTGCCTTCAGTGATCTGTCCCTTCCCACCCCCTACGAAGAAACGATATTTCCCATACAACTTACTTTGAAAAATTTTAGTACCCATAAGGATACAGGCAGCCCCTATAGTTTCACCGCCTCCATAGGTGAAAGTGCGGTTATCAGCTGGCAGGGAGAAGTCTCAGTTAACCCTTTAGGCTCGCAAGGAAGGTTTGCGATTAACAAAGTAGATACGTTCCATCTGTGGCAGTACATTCAGGATTACGTTAATTTCAAAGTGACAAGTGGCAAAGTGGATCTATCCGGCAATTACAACTTTGCTATGAGTAACAATGTTCCCACTATTCAATTGACCGAGGGAGAATTTGAACTCAGTGAGTTTATTTTGGTTGCCAAAGAAGGCGAAACCATGCTCCTGTCCGTACCTTCCCTGTCCATGCACGGTGTAAAGGTACATTTAGCCAACAAGCAGGTTGCGGTTGCTGCGGTTGCCTCAAAGGGGGCGAAGGTTAATGGCTGGCTTGCTTCCGATGGTAAATTCATGTACGAGACGGTATTTGCCATGGATGATCTCAAGGAAAGGTTTGCTAAATTTTTGGCTAGTGAAGATGAACCAAAAGCAGATACCCAGCCTTGGATCATCAACATTGACACGGTTAATCTTGAAAACTACGCGGTGCACTTCGAGGACCGTACTCTGAAGAAAGTGAAACAGATTGATCTAGATTCAATCAGGGCAGACCTGAAGAATATAAGTAATCAGAAAAATTCACAGATAGATTTTAACGCTGCCCTGAAACTCAACCAGACGGGAAGTGTCGAGATAAAGGGGCTGGCCTCCATTAATCCTGTATCGGCCGATCTTACCCTGAAGGTGGCTCAGAATCCGGTTAAACCCATGCAACCATATGTGGATGCTGTTGCCCCGGTTGAACTGGCGAGTGGCACAACAAATCTCGAGGGTCGGGTATGGTATCAAGCTCTGGGTGACGATGAACCGAAAATTCGTTTTGAGGGCCAAATTGGCATCGAAAATCTCAGGACTGTTGATCGGAGGAAATCGGAGGATTTGTATTCCCTTAAGAAACTGGCGGTCAAAGGACTGGCTCTTGATCTTGATCCCAACAAGCTGAGTTTGTCCGAAGTCTTTTTAAGCCAACCTGACTTCAGGGTCGCTATCTGGCCCGATGGAAAGATTAATGTGGTAACCATTTTATCTATGAAGGATGATTCTACTCAGGAAGATAAGACCGTAAAGAAAACGGAGTCACTTTTGGATAAGCTGGTTAAATTTATCACCTACCAGATAGAGGGCCCTGTGCCCATCACTGTCGATACTGTTCGAGTTGAAAACGGCTCAGCTGATTTTTCCGACCTGTTTATCAAACCGAATTTCGCTGCAGATGTCAGAAATCTCAGGGGAAGGGTAAAAGGTTTATCCTCCAAGCCCGGGACTCGGGCAGATGTCTTACTGGAGGGCGAGGTGAACAGATACTCTCCAGTTAAAATATCCGGCCAGATAAATCCTCTCACCAAAGACAAATATGCAGATATTACAATGTCATTTAAGAACTTCGATCTTACCACCACTTCCCCTTATGCGGGCAAGTTTGCAGGTTACAAAATCGAAAAGGGCAAGCTGTCATTGAACCTCAAATACAAGGTGATAGAAAATGATTTTTCCGGTGACAATGAAATTGTCGTGGAACAACTCACACTAGGTGAACGCGTAGAGAGCCCCGATGCGACAGAATTGCCTGTTAGTCTTGCGGTAGCCTTGCTCAAGGATAGCAATGGCAACATTGAACTCGATATACCTGTTGAAGGCGACCTCAACAACCCTCATTTCGACTATGGCAAGGTTGTCTCTGATGCAATCAGCAAAATAATCACTAATATTGTTAGCTCTCCTTTTGCCGCCCTTGGGAGTCTTGTCGGAGGAAGTGGTGAGGAACTTAGTAACGTCGAGTTTTCATTCGGCAGTGCAATCCTTCGTCCAGAACAAATCGAAAAACTTGATAAACTGGCCGAGGCACTCAAGGAGCGACCCGCCTTACGGTTGGAAATCGAAGGAAGGGCAGACCAGACACAAGACCGTGCAGGAATTGCTGAAAAAGAACTAATCAACCAGGTAAAAGGCCCTAAACCAAAGGGAGACGACAAGGAAGCGTTGACCGGTGCTGAGGATATATCACTGTCAGATGAGGAATACGAGAAACTCATAATCAAGGCCTACAAAGAAAGATTCGGGGAGGATCCCAAAACATTACTCGCAAAGAATTCGGAGAATATTCCTAAAAAATCCTCCTCAAAGTCCCGGGCCACCATGATAGCTGAAGCCAAAGGCAGATTGATAGAAGATATGGTAGTTGATGATGAAAAACTTCGGTTTCTTGCCCAGGAGAGAGCGGAGCAAATCAGAATGCACCTGGTTGAGACAGGAGGACTTCCAGCTGAGCGGGTGTCTCTGATTCAGGTCAAAATAGAAAAAGCTTTCGAGGACGACCACGCCCGTACCACTTTACATTTGGCAGGAAGTTAATCCGAGAGTGTAATTGCGAGCAACGAGGAGCTTTCTGAAAAAATGGCTCGAGGTTGCCGAGTGGGAATATTCCCCCACATTTGGAGGAGGAAGAACTTTTCGACCGCGAAAGATTGTTGCCGGAACACCATGCTGCTCACCGGCTCAAACCAGAGGTCGAGGAGAACTGCGGCAGACCATTGAGCAAAAAGTTCTGGTCTGCCTCCCCCTCTTATCAAATATTCGACATACAGGGGAACTGGATCAGGGCAACATGCAGAGCAGGAAAGAAAGTGAATGGAGAGTGGCGGTGGCTTTACCCTTATCTTAGTGTGTGTGAGGAAAGAAATTATCTAGGGTCTAAACGCAAGACAGAATCATCAGTAGACCCCGCTTTCTGTCTATAAACTTTCACATCACATACTGCAGTTTAACTATCGTCTGATGGGCCTTAGTACTTGCTCAGAATTGAAACCAATTCAATTTAACATCTTCTTTTCATATTCATACTTTCAATCCTGTCTAAGTTCACATCTTGGCAAGGTATGTTTATTCCTTGCCGAAGGAATTATAGCTCAGCATTTTGTGAGGATTCCCTAGAAGCCGAAAATTTAACTCAAGGGTTGTTATTCTCATTTACATTCATTGTCTGATAACTACTTTTTATAATACCTAAGATATTGAGAGATTTTATACTTTCCGTAGAAGGCATCAAGTGTCTGAATGTGCAGAAAATCTTCTGCCTAATTATTGATGGCGGATGCCACGCTTTGACTATATAATCGACCGTCTACGGCGCGGCTTCACTTTGGTGGATGCATAGGCTCTCTCGAAATATCGCCTAACCATTGTAGCGCACAATGAGTACCCACAATAATTTCTTCAGCGACAACCCGACACCGCGGCGCAGACGCTTTCTAATGTCGAGCCTTTCCGCGCAGGTATTTATTGCTCTTGGCGTCGGTCTCAGTGCGGTATACTGTGCGACACCCAGGAGGAATGAGTGAACGATGAGCGTAGGACTATTCGCCCTTCTCGACGATGTTGCAGGGATTGCCAAGGTGGCGGCGGCCTCACTGGACGACGTGGTGGGCCACGCTGCCAAGGCGAGTGCCAAGTCCGCGGGGGTGGTGATCGACGATGCGGCGGTGACCCCGAGTTACGTCGTGGGTTTCGCGGCGGAACGCGAATTGCCGATCATCGGCAAGATCGCACTTGGTTCGCTTCGGAACAAGCTGCTGTTCTTATTGCCAGTGGCACTCGCCCTCGCGGTGCTTGCGCCCTGGGCGGTTACGCCTCTGTTGATGATAGGCGGAGCCTACCTCTGCTACGAGGGCGCGGAGAAGGCTTACTCAGCCCTGTTTCCACAGAAGGCGCATGCCCACGAAGCGAGGTTCAAACCCGACACCTCGGACCCCAA
>WOR8_10005378_pt1 | contig 12332 bp, 11 predicted proteins | sample DeeMarSeWOR38_10_FD_19890 | JGI IMG/M metagenome (IMG submission 19890) | reverse complement strand
TGCTCACCGGCAAGGTGGAAATCACCTCGCAGAACCATGGCTTCTGTGTGGATATCAATTCACTCAAGGGTAAAGATGTGGAACTCACCCACATGAACCTCAATGACCAGACTCTTGAAGGTATGCGGCACCGAAAATTGCCCATCTATTCGGTCCAATACCACCCGGAAGCCTCACCCGGCCCCCATGATGCCACTTACCTGTTTGACGACTTTCTTACCCTTATGCAGAGAAAGTGTTGGTGATGTGCCGTAATCCTGGTCACGGAGACGCGCTGCAAGATGACACCGGGAAATTGATTAATGTTAGCCGAGCCATCGCTTCTGAAGAATGCGAAGATGAAAGGGATTCAGGAGCTAAATGATTTTTCGCCTTCTCACCGTGTCTCCGTCTCGCCGCGTCTCCGCGTCGCAACCTTCGGAGATTGGCGTGGTATTAACTCTTTCCAGGCAGTAATGAAGAACTAACCTCAGTGTAACCAAGTCTATGCCTAAAAGAACAGATATTCAGAAAATCCTCATCATAGGTTCAGGACCCATAATTATCAGTCAGGCCTGTGAATTTGACTACTCTGGCACCCAGGCATGCAAGGCCCTGCGGGAAGAGGGTTTCGAAATCGTTCTCATCAACAGCAATCCTGCCACCATCATGACCGACCCCGAGATGGCTCAGCGAACCTATATTGAACCCATCACTCCCGAATGTGTGGCCAAAGTCATTGAGCGGGAAAGACCCCAGGCGTTGTTACCTACCTTGGGAGGTCAAACTGCACTGAACGTGGCGGTGGCAGTGGGTGAGATGGGAGTTCTAGAGCGCTACGGGGTGGAGGTAATCGGCGCCTCCCTACCGGTAATAAAAAAGGGGGAGGATCGTGAGCTTTTCCGGGCTGCCATGGAGAAGATAGGTTTGAAGGTACCTGCCAGTGGAATTGCCCGCTCCATGGAAGAAGTCCGCCAGGTGACAGAAGAGATCGGTTTTCCCTTGATTATTCGCCCGTCCTTCACCCTCGGAGGTACTGGTGGTGGTGTGGTCTACAACCGGGAAGACCTGGAAAATATGGCCCTCGCGGGCCTGGACGCCAGCATGAACCGCACCATCATGTTGGAAGAATCCGTCTTGGGATGGAAGGAATTTGAGTTAGAGGTGATGCGAGACCACATGGACAATGTGGTTATCATCTGCTCCATTGAAAATTTCGATCCCATGGGTATCCACACTGGTGACAGCATCACCGTGGCCCCGGCCCAGACCCTCACCGACCGCGAATATCAGGCCATGCGGGATGCATCCATCGATGTTATCCGAGAGATTGGCGTGGAAACGGGCGGCTCCAATATCCAATTTGCCATCAATCCCGAAGACGGCGAGATGGTTATCATAGAAATGAACCCTCGGGTATCACGCTCCTCCGCCCTGGCCTCGAAAGCCACCGGTTTCCCCATTGCTAAGATCGCCGCCAAACTGGCTGTTGGCTACAGCCTGGATGAGCTAGCCAACGATATCACGAGGGAAACGCGGGCCTCATTCGAGCCCACCATTGATTACTGCGTGGTAAAAATTCCCCGATGGACTTTTGAAAAATTCTCTCAAACTCCTGATTCCCTTACCACCACGATGAAATCCGTGGGCGAGACCATGGCCATCGGCCGCACCTTCAAAGAGGCCTTGCAAAAAGCGGTGCGCTCTTTGGAAATCGGCCGCTATTCCATGAACAGCGGCTCTTCTCCAGAGTCTCTCAACGACCCAGAATACCAGGATCTTATTCGCCAAAAACTGCGTGAGCCTAATTCGGAGAGGTTGTTTTATCTTACTGAGGCCATGGAGGCAGGAATAGGACTGGAAGAAATCCACCAACTCACCAAAATCGACCCCTGGTTTCTTTCCAACATCGAGCAAATTGTGGAGTTTGAGGCCCACTTGCGCCAGCACCCCTTGACTGACGATCTTTTGCAACAGGCCAAGACCTACGGTTTCTCCGACCGCCGCTTGGCAGAACTCAAAGGCTCGGATGAAGACGCCATCCGTGAACTTCGGTTGCAGTCTGGTACAGTTCCGGTCTACAAACTGGTGGACACCTGCGCTGCCGAGTTCGAAGCCTATACTCCTTATTATTATTCCACCTATGAATCCGAGGATGAATCACAACCCGGCGATGTGCGCAAGGTGATGATCCTGGGTAGCGGGCCGAACCGAATCGGCCAGGGAATAGAATTTGATTACTGCTGCGTCCATGCCTCTTTCGCCCTGCGCGAGGAGGGGGTGCAATCGATCATGGTAAATTCCAACCCAGAAACAGTGAGCACCGACTATGACACTTCGGACAAACTATACTTCGAGCCTCTCACCTACGAGGACGTTCTGCACATTATTGAGAGGGAGTCGCCGGACGGCCTTATTGTCCAGTTCGGCGGCCAGACTCCACTGAACCTTGCTGTACCTTTGGCTCAAGCCGGCGCGCCCATCATAGGCACTGACCCGGACAGTATCGACCAAGCCGAGGATAGAGAGCGTTTTCAAATTCTCCTGAAAAAACTTGGACTGCGACAACCTAGAAACGCCATTGCCCACAGCGCTTCTGAAGCCTTCCGGGCGGCGGACAAGATTGGCTACCCTGTGTTAGTGCGGCCGTCATATGTTTTGGGTGGCCGGGCTATGGAAATCGTCTACGAAAAAGAACAACTGGAAGCCTTCATTCATGAGGCAGTTCATGTCTCCCCTGGCCATCCCATCTTGGTGGATCAATTTCTCCAGGATGCAGTGGAAATAGATGTGGATGCCATTTCCGACGGTACCACCACCGTAATTGGCGGTATCATGGAGCACATTGAGGAGGCAGGCATCCACTCTGGTGACAGCGCTTGCGTGCTACCTCCCATCAGCATTCCCCAGGAGCTCATTCAAGAAATCAAGGTTCAAACAAAGGCCCTGGCCCAAGAACTGGAGGTGGTGGGTCTCATGAACATCCAATATGCAGTGAAAGATAACCTGGTCTACGTGCTGGAGGTAAACCCTAGAGCCTCTCGCACAGCACCTTTCGTCAGTAAGGCGATTGGTGTACCTCTGGCCAAGCTCGCCACCAAAATTATGCTGGGTAAGACCCTACCCGACCTGGGATTCACCCGTGAGGTGGAACCGACGCACCTGGCTGTGAAAGAGTCTGTATTTCCTTTTATCCGCTTCCCCAAAGTGGACATCCTTTTGGGTCCCGAGATGAAATCAACCGGCGAGGTAATGGGAATTGACAAGACTTTTGGTATGGCCTTTGCCAAAGCCCAACTGGCAGCAGGGTATTTGTTGCCACTGAACGGCAACGTATTCATCAGCGTCCGCGACCAGGATAAATCTGCCATTCTTCCTGTGGCCAGGGAATTCGCCCAGATAGACTTTGGCATCTATGCCACCCAGGGGACCTCCGATTTCCTAACAAAGCATGGAGTTCACAACCGTATGGTGGCAAAACTGAGTGAGGGTCGTCCTCATGTCATAGACCACATCAAGAACGAGGAGATCAACCTGGTCATCAATACCAGTACTGGGAGAAAAACGGCCTCGGACGCCTATTTGATTCGGCGGGCCACCTTGGTTTATAATCTCCCATACGCCACCACCATTGCCGGCGCCAAAGCTTTTGCCCAGGCCATCACTGCTATGTGCAGTGGGGAGTTGGAGGTTACCTCGATTCAGGAATATCATGGAAATCATTGAAGAATTGAGGAATTAGGGAATTAAGGTTTCAGGTGTCGGGTGTCAGGTGTCAGGTGTCAGGGAAGAAAAACAAAAAAGTTGAAATCTGAACACTGAAGCCTTAGTCATTGGGATCTAAGAATTGGGAATTAAGAATTGTGATTTAGGGATTGATCTGCAGAGGATTTCATTTTTTATAATTCCTAAATTCCAAAATTCTTCAATTCCTAAATTTAGCTCTTTAAGACATTTTAGTTCATTTCACCTCACTATAAGGACTTACTTTGCGCAACCACTCGCACCCCATAATTATTCAGGACAGCAGGCCAAAGGAAGAGTGTGGTATCTTTGCCATTTATGGTCATGAAGACACCGCCCGTCTAACCTATTTCGGCCTCTATGCTCTTCAGCATCGTGGCCAGGAGAGTGCCGGCATTAGTGTCGGTGATGGTCGACTGATGCGCCATCATAAGGGTATGGGGTTGGTGAGCGAGATCTTCAATGAAGACGTCCTGACCAGCCTGAAGGGATATCTCGGTGTTGGGCATGTGCGCTATTCCACCACCGGTTCATCCGTGCTCGTCAACGCGCAACCCTTCTGCATCACTCACTCCGGCTGTAGCCTCGCTATCGCCCACAATGGCAATCTGGTTAATGCCCACGACTTAAGGTGCGAATTGGAACAGCGGGGCTCGATTTTTCAGACTAGCATGGACAGTGAGGTGATCGTGCATCTTCTCGCCCGGGAACTTGTCCATGGACTGGAAGAAGCACTTATTACCGCCCTGAGTGAAATCAAGGGAGCTTTTTCGCTGGTAATGGCCACAGAGGACAAGATCATTGGCGCCCGCGATCCATACGGCTTCCGCCCCATGTGCCTGGGCCTTCTCGACGACAACGCTTATGTCATCGCCTCGGAGACCTGTGCCCTGGATCTGATAGGGGCCACTTACCTGCGGGACGTAGAACCGGGAGAGGTGGTATTCATCGATGACAATGGGCTCACCTCTCGACACCTTCCTACCCCTGACCGCACAGCCTTCTGCATCTTTGAGTTCATCTATTTTGCGCGCCCGGACAGCAACATTTTTGGCCGGAATGTTTATATGGCCCGAAAACGGTTGGGCCACGAGATTTTCCGAGAGTACCAGGTGGACGCCGACATAGTTATGCCTTTTCCTGACTCTGGCAATTATGCAGCCCTTGGCTTCGCCGAGGCCTCCGGCATTCCATTGGAAATGGGCGTAATCCGCAACCACTACGTGGGCCGCACCTTTATCGAGCCCACTCAGGCCATGCGAGACTTCCACGTAAAAGTAAAGCTGAATCCCGTACGCCCTCTGTTGAGCGACAAGCGACTCGTCATCGTGGAAGACTCCATCGTTCGAGGCACCACCACTCGAAATCGTGTCAAGACACTTAGGGGGGCGGGGGCCCGGGAAGTTCACATGGTAGTGAGTTGTCCGCCGCACCGTTATCCCTGTTTTTATGGTATTGATTTTCCCACCCGCAAGGAACTCCTGGCAGCCACCCATTCGGCTGAGGAGATAAAGAAGTACTTAAGACTTGATAGCATTCACTATCTGAGCCTTGAGGGACTTCTTAGGGCCATCGACATGGACACGGCAGGCTTTTGCCTCGCCTGTTTCAACGGGGAATATCCGGTCAGTTTTGCCGATGATCTCCACAAGCACTGCTTGGAAACTAGTGTTGCGGGCAGCAAGTAAAGAATCCGGGCCCAAAGGGGCCCGGCGATTTTAGATTTTAGAATGCAGATTTCAGATTTAAAAGCTCAGCACCTCTCGATAAGTAATGCATTCACTTCAATCTCCAATCATAAATCATAAATAGACTGGCTCTACGAACCAGGTTTTCGATGTTGAATAAGGTGTCCATCTAACAAATACCTATGAGAAGGTACTATGGTTAGGCCCAACAAGAAAAGACTTCGCCGCGGTGCAGGCAAAATAATTAGCGAAGCTAAGGATGTGCTTCGCATCGAAGCAGAAGGTATATTTGGTCTCATCGACCGGGTGGGAGCTGAATTTGCCGAAGCCGTACACTGGATCCATAAAGCTCGCGGCCGGGTCATTGTCACTGGTATCGGCAAATCTGGAATAGTCGGTCGGAAGATCGTCGCCACTCTTAACAGCACCGGCACCAAATCTCTTTTCTTACATCCAGTAGAAGCTATGCACGGTGATCTCGGCATGGTGAGTTCCGATGACATCATCCTGGTTTTATCCAGCAGCGGTGAAACCGAGGAGTTGAAAGCGATTATACCTACCTTGAAGGACTTGGGCACCCGGATCATCTGCTTTACAGGAAATTCCAACTCAACCTTGGGCCGCCACTGCGATCTTACCATCTATGCCGGGGTGGAACGAGAAGCATGTCCTTGGGGCCTGGCCCCCACAGCCAGCACCACCGCCATGCTTGCCTTGGGAGATGCACTGGTGGTAACCCTAATCAACAGGCGCGAGTTTCAACCTGCGGATTTCCGTCGTTGCCATCCTGGCGGGGTACTGGGAGAACGGTTACAAATACCGCTCGAAACAATTATGCGCACCGACTCCAGCATCCCAAGGGTCCAGGATGACACTTCGGTGGCTGATGCCACCAAGGAAATGGACGCCAAGGCTTTAGGGGCTACCCTCATTATGGGCAAAGGTGGCCGCCTGGTAGGGATTCTCACCGACGGCGATCTTCGCCGTGGCCTATGCAAGTATGAGCGACTGCTGGAGAAGCCTGTCAAAGCAATCATGACTGGGGATCCCAAGACAGTGCAGGTGACAGGTTCGGTGGCGGACGCTCTGGAAATCATGGAACAGTATCAGATCACAGTGCTACCGGTCACCGGTGCGCAGGCTGAGCTCCTGGGGATAATTCACCTCCACGATCTTCTTGGGAAAGGAAGAATCAAGTTTACGATGTAGAAATAATAGTTATTGAGGAATTGAGGGATTAAGGGATTAGGGAATTGGGAGACTAGCATTGTATCGACAGGTGTCTTTGCCCTTTTTAATTCCTAAATTCCCGAATCCCTGAATTCTTTTATTCCTTTACTTCGCGTTTCCTTCCTCGAACTCTGGAAAGAGTGAGCTCATGAACCAGAGTGTCTCACCAAGAGGTCTCATCTGCTCCCTGGCCCTGGTGCCGAACCCCAACAATAGAGATGTTTTCCTTGGGCTAGAGTCGCTCATAACTCGCTTGCAACCTGCAGTGGCAGGGCTGTTTTTGGACCCAATGTTCTGGAGTCCTGATGCCAGCCAGAGCGGCCCGGTTTCCTCCTCCTTACTTGAGGAGGTTGTTGGCATGGTGGTTCCGGGACTTCCCCTTTGGGTGCGGATTACCGGCACCTCCGCCGAGCAGACTCTCCACATTTGCCGTCAACTGGAAACCGTCTGCCGTCGCCTGAACTTTCGAGGCCCATTAGCCTGGGTGGATACACCACTTTTCTACCACAGCAATCGCGGGTTACCGGATCATTACCGCCGTCTTCTTGCTGATACGGAGTTCAGTTTAATTGCCGATAACGATCCCCGGCTGATCCGAAAGATAGGGGATAAGGCTAAACGCAAAAACATCCGTACCGCTGTGTTGAAAAAGCTTGCCCAAGAGCCGAGGTTGGTAGGACTCATACATCGCGGCGACCTTCAGCGAGCTATGAATTACCAGCGGGCCGTTCGTGAGCACAACAACCTCCTTGTTTATGACGGAGGAGAGGCCAGCTTCCTGCAAAGACCCAGTAGCAGTGGCGTGGTTTCTGTGGGAGCCAATCTTTTGCCCTACGAATGGAGAACCGTTACCCTTGCTTCCCTAAATTTGGATGACAGCCACCTGGAACAAGGAAGCCGTTTCCGCCACCTGTGGGAAAGCGGTCAGCGGGTGCGGACGCTGCTGCAATACTACGACCATGCCCCCGCCCGAATCATTTCGGCGGTACTGGCTGCCTGGGGGATGATTCGACAAAACGGCCAACCCTTGACTCCTGAAGACCAAGAAGCAATAGATCAGATTCTGGAATATGTTCCCCAACCGTGATAGGTTAGACGCGGAGAAACCTAGAGATTGTAGATTGTAGATTGTAGATTGTAGATTGTAGATTTTAGATTGCAGAGGAACTACTAGGCACTAGGCACAGCGGGACGACGCGGGGAAGCGGAGAAACGGCGAGACGGAGATCAGAGGTCAGAGGTCGGAAGTCAGTGGTGAGAGGACAGACGGCAGGGGTAGGATTCTCCCACATTGAAACATTTCTGTGGGAGCGGCTTTCCAGCCGCGACATTACTACTCTAACGATTTTAGCGATTTTAACGATTTCAACGACTTTAACGGCTTAAACGATTTGCCGTTTACTACTAACACCTTACACCTAACTACTGACTACTGACAAATGTATACCAACTTCATATATTTCATAGTTGTTCTACTTATCTTTTCCACCCAGCAGCCATCCCCAACGCCGCGACTATCTCTATCTCATACCCTTATTGCCAGTTTCTTCCTTTTATGTCTGTTCGGCTTTATCAATAGGCAGGTTTTCAAGCGGCTGACTGCAAGGATGTCGGGTGCTGCCGGCACCACCCACCTAGCCGTTCTCTACCACCGAACCGTGAGCCGCCAATCTCTTCTGGCTCTCATCTTTTTTTGTCTTCAAATCTTTCTGCTCGATATCAAGTATTACCTCACCTCTGTTGCCCTCATGCGGTCTAGTTTCACCTTGCAAGGGCTGAGTGGTTTGGTTCTGTTCTTGCTCCATTTGGCCCTCGTTTGGCACTTCAGCCATGAGTGCAGTTGTCGCTTGTTTGCTAGCAGATGCTCGCGCTCATCCATGGTCGCTGCCAATCTCAAGTTCAATCTGGCCATCCTTTTGCCCTGGCTCCTGATTTCAGGCAGCTTCGACCTGTTGCAGCTCTTGCCTGTGGGCTCGCTCCATGACCATCTCAACACTCCTTTGGGACAGGTTATTTTCTTTGCTCTTCTACTCATCATCTTTATGATTTGTGCCCCACCTCTAGTGGTGCGGTTGTGGAGTTGTCACCCTTTGCAGCCGGGGTCCAGGAGATCACTCATAGAGAGGTTTTGCCGGGAGGAAGATTTTCAGGTCCGTGAGATTGTTCGCTGGCCCAGCTCAGGGGCTGTTTTCCTCACGGCTGGGGTTATGGGTCTACATCGTTCTTGCCGCTATCTTCTGGTTACAGAAGGTCTCCTTCAAATCCTCGATGACGACGAATTGCGTGCAGTCCTTGCTCATGAGATGGGTCACGTGAAAGAACGGCATCTTTTCTTCTATCTGGTCTTTTTGCTTGGTTATCTTGTCCTGGCCTACCCCCTGTCAACCGTCTCCTTTTTTCTAGTGCTCGCCAGTGATATACCACTGAGAATGATTGGCGGGACCGACTATCAACTACTGACTGTTATGTCCTTGCTTTCCACCCTTCCCCTGCTTTTACTGTTGGTGTTTTATTTCCGTTTCCTGTTTGGTTTCTTTATCCGTAATTTCGAACGTCAGGCTGATCTCTACGTCTTTGGGGTAATGGGTAGACCAGATTCGCTTATTTCGGCCTTGGAAAAGGTAGGTTACCATAGTGGTAACGTCCGTGATGTTCCCAGTTGGCATCATTTCAGTATTAAACAGCGGGTTGACTTCCTGGCGGCTGCCGCTGGCAATCCTTCTTTATTGAGAAATCACCGCCTCAAATTGAGGAGAGCATTGGCAAGTTACTTGGTGGGGTTGGTTGCTATTGGAGCAATTGGTTACCTGTTTAACTCCGGAGCAATAGGTAAGGGATTCAATGAACGGCTAAACTTCAAGGTGCTCACTGGTCTGGTTAAGCTTGAACCGGAAAATTCCCAACTCAGGTTGAGACTTGGCACCCTATATTACACCCGAAATCAACCAAAAGAAGCTGTGCTCCATCTTGAGCGTGCTCTAGAGCTTGATTCCGACAATCCCGAGATCATGAACAATCTGGCCTGGATCTTCGCCACCAGCAAAGAAGAAGCCTTTTCCCAGCCACAGAGAGCCCTGGCCCTGGCGGAAAGAGCGGCAGCTGACTCCCGGGAATCCTACATTCTTGACACCCTGGCTGAGGCCTATTATGCAAATGGCCAAACGAGAAAGGCACTGGCCGCTGCTGAGCAAGCCCTGGCGGCCGCCCCCGGAGATCCCGCTTATTACTTGGAACAGGTGGAAAAATTCCGCGCCGAGCTTCAGCAGCAGGAATTCAAATAACCATGGCTCAAGGCCTGAGGGGAACTGAGGAATGTAGTTGAAACTTCGGCAATGATCAAAGTACCTTTTCGTTTATCACCACCACGAAAACTCACATCGCCTTTTCATACCTACAATCCTGGCCAATTTTACATCTTCTCAGGATATATTTAGTCCCTACCGCGAAAGTTTTACCCCAGCATTTTGTGCCGAGGCCCCAGAAGCCAAAAGTTTAGAGGGATGTAATCCACTTTTGAGGTTGCGTTGACAAAAGGAATCTTGTTTAACACGAGATACGTATCTTCCAAAACAAGCATAAACCAAATAGGAGGGAAATAGGTAATGAAGAAGAAAGCTTCTGACCTGAGAATAACGCATCTGAAATGCAGGGAAATACAAGCTTCCATCGTTTCCTCATTGATCCAGGGATTTGCAGAAGAGATAGGTTCTGACAAGACGATTGAAGTAGTTAAGAAAGTCATCAGTAAAGATGCGATTGAATCAGAAAAAAAATTGGCCCAAGAATATTCAGGGAACTCAATGAGAGAACTGTCTAAGATAGTAAAAGAAGTCTGGGCTAAATATGGCGCAATGAAAATACAGATAATCAGATAAAGCGACAATGAATTATTCTTTGATGTTACTTATTGTGGATATGCACAGATGTATGAGGAGATGGACATAAAAGAGCTCGGATTTATTCTGTCGTGCAGTAGAGACTTTCCCTTCATGGAAGGATTTAATCCAGAAATCGAGCTAAGCAGGGCAAAAACCATTATGGAAGGCGCCGAATACTGTGATTTTCGATACAAAAAAAGAGGAGTTTAGGAAATCCCTAACCTCTCGCTGCAATCGGATTCGCTTCGGGCGGACAGGCTCTGCAAGGAGTTCCGTTGATCTTTTTACTGATTCTCTCATGGTTTCCACTCTATGCCTTGCCGCTTTACCCCATCGCTATGGTTTTAAATGGAGGAAAAGATGAGAGTACTCATCTTAATGATTCTGTCAATCATTCTGAGTTGCTCATATTGCCTTGCCGAGCCCTTGCCAAGACCTTGGGCTCATCATAATCAAGAAAATTATGAGGCAGGTGTTAGTGCAAATAATCCTTTCACTGGAAAATATTCAGCGTATATAAGGTCAAGGGGGGTAGAAAGAAACACCATGGGTACACTCTGGCAAGCGATAAAACCACGACCTGCCTGGTTTGGAGAAAGAGTGAGGATGACTGCCTATATGAAGACTCTTAATGTGAAGGATGCAGCTGGATTATTTATGAGAGTATCCACTTACGGTGGTTGGATCAACTATGATTATATGTACGATAGAGTGGTCCAAGGCGATACAGATTGGCATAATAAAATGATTGTTTTGGACATTCCCCGTGACACAAGCCTGATAGATTTTGGTGTATGGATAATTGGTAAAGGTGAGGTGCAGGTCGATGACTTCAGTTTTGACGTTGTTGATAACAAGCTACGTGTCACTGGTACTTCTAAAAAAATAGAATTCGGCCAACCTGTGAATCTAGATTTTGAGGGATACACTGAAGTAGAAAAACATGGGAATTAGGTCAAAACAACAATCGAATAAAGGCTGACGAGCCTACAGTAGAGAGGTAGCAACTTGAAAAGAATCCTCAAAAGTGAGGAGAGATTCTGATGGATATCATGTATTTCGAAGATGTTGAGGTAGGAAGAAAGAGGACTAAATCAGTAACATACCAAGTTAATAAAGAAGAGATCATCGAATTCGCTCGCCATTGGGATCCTCGCTCTTTTCATATTGACGAAGTGGCGGCAGTTTCGTCAGTTTTTGGAGGACTCGTTGCCTGTTCAGCTCACATCTTTTCCATTCTTTCGTGGTTTGCCACACATGGTCAAAGACGAACAGCGTCGATGGCAGCACTAGGCTTTGATAAACTTCGTATGCACCATCCTGTTCGTCCAGGCGATACGCTTTCTTGTCGCTTTGAATGTCTTGAAAAGCGCGAGTCCCATTCTAAGCAAGATCGAGGAATTGTCCGAACTTTGGCAACAATATCCAATCAGCAAAATATAGAGGTGTTTTCTGCCATTATTACAACCATGGTAGAAAAACGTTCTCAATAATGGAGAAGGGGGACGGGAGAAGGGGGACGTCTATGATTTTATGCTTTTCTGAATGGCGTGCATATGGCGATTTCGCCTATGCCGTGGCAAGCCAGAATAGACGCTCCTGTAGTCCTGCATCAAATCACCTTCAGGGGACCGCTCCAACGGCGATATAAACTGGCGAAGAAGAATAATGTCAGAATGATGACAAAAGGCATAAAATCATAGACGTCCCGTTTTGTCACAATCGGTTCGGCCGGTTCAGTGTTTCAGATGGAAGGTTGCCGAATAGTTTCCGGTAGTCGGCTGCAAACTGTCCCATGTGCCAGAAGCCCCAA
>WOR8_10008513_pt1 | contig 12334 bp, 11 predicted proteins | sample DeeMarSeWOR38_10_FD_19890 | JGI IMG/M metagenome (IMG submission 19890) | reverse complement strand
TGATGGACGCGCCGATTATCAATGCGGTCGAAGACAGCTATGCCTGCGGCTATCCCCGGGATGCGGCTGCTGTCCTGATCGTTGAGGTGGAAGGTCTCTCTGTCGGTCTTAAAGATCAGGTAGGTCAAATCAGTGCGCTGTGCCGCAAAAATCGATGCCGTGATATCATTGAAGCCAAAGATGACGCTGAACGCAACCGCCTCTGGGAAGGGCGGCGCGGCGCTTTTGGTGCAGTTGCCCGCCTGGCGCCCAATTATCTGGTCAACGATTGCACGGTGCCGCGAACCAAGCTGCCCGAAGCGCTGGCCAAGGTTGCAGAGATTGTTAAAAAATATGAATTTGAGCACGGCAATGTGTTTCATGCCGGCGATGGTAATTTACACCCGTTAATATTTTTTGATTCGCGGGATGCGGACCAACTGAAGCGGGTAAAAAACGCTGGCTGGGAAATCATGGCGGCCTGTGTCGAACTGGGCGGGACCATTTCCGGTGAACATGGCGTGGGTTTGGAAAAAATGAGCGCAATGCGCCTGATTTTTTCTGAACAAGATTTTGCCGCCCAGCGAGGTTTGCAACAGGCTTTTGATCCGGATAAACGCCTTAATCCCGGCAAGGTGATTCCGGTCTCCGATCAAAACGAAAACGACGGGCAAGCGCAAATCAACCAGAAGCCCATCAGCGCCAGAATTGAAAGTGCAGCCGAAAAGGAGATCATCGAAAAAATAAAAAAGGCTGCCGCAAACGAAAATGCATTGCTACCCGCAGGTTGCGGTACCTTTGGTCATTTCGGAAACCTGCCCAGCAGGGACTTTGAATTTTTAAACAGCGCTGAGCTAGACCAGATTGTTGAATTTGACCCTTACAATCAATTCGTATCGGTCGGGGCGGGTGTTTCCCTTGAAGCACTCCAGCGCGAACTATCCGATCAAAATCAGTGGCTGCCCATCAGACCCTCATTTTCAGGTCAGGAGCATTCCATCGGCGGTCTGATGGCACTGGCGGCCTGCGGTCCGGAACGCATGCATTACGGGGCCCCGCGAGATTTTGTTTTGGGCTTGCACTTTCTGAATGGCAGCGGACAAAAAATTTCAACCGGTGGCAAAGTGGTTAAAAATGTCGCCGGCTTCGACATGACGCGGCTGATGATTGGGTCTGCCGGCACTTTAGGTCTGATCACAGAAGTGACCTGCCGGGTGATGACGGTGCCCGAGCGCTGCACCGCCATCAGCGTCGAAGGGACTCTGCCAGTCTGTTCTGCCCTGGCTTCCGCGGTAATCACATCCCAGCTGACACCGGTATTTATCGTGATGATTCCTGAAAATGTTCAGGGCGACGAAATGACAAGCCGGCGCTGCAGACTGGAAATCGGATTTGAGGGATTTGATAAAACAGTCGACGAGCAGCTTAAAAGAACAAGGATTTTGTTTGAAAAAGACGGCCTGGTTTTAAAACATCAGCAGGACTATTCTGTTCAGAATGGAATTTTTAAAGACATCTATACAGAACTGGCTCAATCGAGCTTTATCCTGCGGGCCGATCTGCCCCTTGATCAGGGGGCCAGGTTTGTTCGGTCTCTGGATAATGGGTTATCAGAACCCCAATTGTTTCTGGATTACGGATGCGGCCGCATCTTTGCCGGTTTTGAAACCATGCCGGATGGAATGTGGGGTCAGTTGTGCGAGTTGGGCAATCAATTGGGCGGCCATGTGGTAATGGAAAAAGCAACCGCCGAGTTCAAGGCGCAAAATGATGTCTTCGGTTTCGAACGGCCGGAATGGAAGGTGATGCACCGCATCAAGAATGCTCTGGACCCGCACCACATATTTGCTCCCGGGCGCATGCCGGGAAAAGTCTGAGCAAAAATGCTCAGTGTCAGTTGTCAGTGGTCCGTCGCCGGTGGTTAAATCGGACCTTTCATTGAACGGTCCCCTATAAATTAATGCCTTGCCCCAAACTCGGAATTTTATGCAACGGACAACAGACGACATACAGCGGACAGGTTGTTTATTTAAATTTGCTGACTAGATGTACTTCAGATGAATCGTAACGACATCTCGAAATACTATGATGAAATATCGCATTGCAACCGTTGCGGGTTCTGCCAGGTGGCATGTCCGATATTCAGGTCCACCGGGCACGAGGCCGGGGTCGCCCGCGGACGTCTGGCCCTTTTGCGGGCCATTATCGAGGGGCGCTTGGAATGGAATCCGGAAATCGAGGAACCGCTTTTTGATTGTTTGCTTTGCGGCGCCTGCACCGCAAATTGTTTTCCCGCGATTCCCACTTCCGATCTGGTCATCAAAGCCCGGGCGCAATATCTGGAAAAGGTCGGCCGCAAATCTATTCATCGTTTGCTCTTTGACCACCTTTTACCCTACCCACGGCGCTTGCACCTGGCGGCACGGGCGGTGGCGCTGGGTAAAAATACCGGAATCGCGGACCTGGCACGCGCCCTGGGATTGTTGAAAATCTTTGGCCGGGATTTCGTGCATGCCAATGAAATTGTCGAGCGATTTCCCACCCGGCCATTTCGGGATAAAATCAAGCCCGGAGCCCATAGCGGGGAAGGCCAATCGCTGCGTATCGGTTATTTTGTCGGCTGTGGCGTCGATATTATCAGCCAGGATGCCGGCCATGCGACCTTGCAACTTTTGGAAAAAATCGGCAAGACCATCCATGTACTGGAAAATTGTTGTTGCGGTCTGCCGGCCTGGTCCTATGGTGATGTGAAAGCAGCGCAGAAACTTGCCGACAGAAATTTGTCAATCCTCGCCTCTGAAGAATTTGATGTCATTGTGACCGATTGCTCCAGCTGCGCCTCTTTTTTAAAAAATTATCCCCAGCTTTTCCCTGAAGCCGGAAAGCATCATGAACAAGCCGCGGCGGTTTCCGCACGCGTAAGAGACATGGTGCAATTGATTCATGCAATGGATGCGGATGCGCCATCATGGGAATCAGAACCGGCCGTTACCGTAACCTATCACCATCCCTGTCACGCGGCCCGGGGACAGGGACTTTCAACAGAGCCCGGAGAGATTCTTAACCGGCTGCCGGGAGTTGAGTACCGACCGTTGCCCGAGGCGGACTGGTGTTGCGGAGGAGCCGGCTCCTATGCGTTTTCGCATTACGAGCTGTCGCAGCAGGTACTGGGCCGTAAAATGGAAAATCTTAAGAAAACCGGGGCCGATCTGCTGGTCACCTCCTGTCCCGCCTGCATCATGCATCTGTCATACGGGGTGCGCAGGCACGGCCTGAGCACCAAGGTCTGCCATATTTCGGAGCTCGTTAAATAGCCACAACACTAACTGTCAGGTGTCAGGTTTCGGGTGTCAGGTCTTTGCTGCGTGCAGCCGCTGCGGCCGTGCTGGCGGGTTTCAGCGTTTTGGCTTCTCGCCAGTGACGAGTGGCCCGCGATCAGAAATTTGACACCGTATATTATAAAATGAGATAACGGGTCTGAACCGAATCGAATTAAAAAGGAAAAATATCAAATGGCAAATCTTGACTTACACGGCATATTTCCCCCGATTGCAACCCCGTTCATCAACGGAAAGGTTGCTTACGATCAACTGGCATTCAATGTCGCAAAGTGGAACCGTACCGGTCTGAAGGGCTTTGTGGTGTTGGGGTCGAACGGCGAATATGTGTATTTATCCGAAGAAGAAAAGCGAACGGTTGTCGACACCGTTGTTCAGTCTGCGACAAAAGAGATGCTGGTCATCGCCGGAACCGGTTGCGAATCCACCACCGAGACATTAAGGCTCACGGAAGATTGCGCCCGGCTTGGCGCCCATGCGGCATTGGTGGTGACCCCCCATTATTATGCCGGCCGAATGGGAGAAGCGGCGTTGATGAAGCATTTTTCAGAACTGGCAGGTCATTCACCGATTCCAATTTTGCTCTACAATGTACCCAAGTTTACCCATATAAACATGTCGGCCGATTTTGTCGCTCGGATCTCAGAGCACCCTAATATTATCGGCCTCAAGGACAGTTCCGCCAATGTTATCCAGCTACAGGAAATATTAAACGGGGTTGCCAAAGATTTCAATGTGCTGGTGGGTACGGCCGGTGTGTTGTTCAGCGGCTTGACCATCGGTTGTGTCGGCGGGATCAGTGCGCTGGCCAATGTGGCACCGGAAGCTTGTGTGAAAATTTTTGATCTGGTCAAAGCGGGTGACCTGGATGCCGCCCGGGATCTGCAGCTCAAAATCATTCCGGCCAACCAGGCGGTTACCGCGACATACGGTGTGCCGGGATTAAAGACCGCCATGGATATGCGCGGCTATTTCGGGGGAGATCCGCGTTTGCCGCTGCTGCCTTCCTCAGAACAGGAAAGATCCGAGATTGAAGCCATTCTAAAAAAAGCTGAATTGCTTAATTAAAATGCTGCCTTTCGCCAATTAAGCTTTATAATTGTCATCTGTTTTTTTTCCGGCGGTGAAGAGATAAAGCAAAGCTGATCCTGCGAGACACACCATACATACCAAAAACGCCGCGTCGAATGCAGCCGGCCCTCGCGACGCATCCGGGTAAAGCCGCTGCATTAAAATTCCCAGTCCCTGAAGAAATACGGCCGGACCCATCATGTTAAAAAAATTGATGCCCGTCATGGCTGCTCCTGCCATTTTTTGCGGCATGAGGTCTTTGATATGCGGATACATCAACATTCCGCCGGATGCAGCCAGTCCAAAGGAAAAGAAAATTGACGCTACGACAAACAGTCCGGTCTTGGGAGATATTTTGGCCAGTACAAGCGAAATCAAACCCATGAGGAGCAGACAAAAAACAATAAGCCCTTTGCGTGTTTTGAAAACCCTGTCAGAAAGCGCCCCCAATAGCGGGCATCCGATGATGAATCCCACGCTCATCAACAATATCAAGTTGCCCGTGCGCATTGCAGAATAGCCCATCACTTCGATAAGAAACGGTCCGGCCCACAGCACCTGAAAAGCGGCAAAGGTCCCGTAGCGTATAAAAGTCGCAACAGAAATGAACCAGTAATTCCTGTTACCCAAGAGAAGGCCCAGATTTGAAAAAGCCTGTTTCATGCTGATCGATGGATCCCCGCTCGAGGTGTGGCTTGAAGGCACAGGGGGGCGGTCGCGAACCAGTACAAAAAGCATCACGGTTAAGAGGAGGTTGATACCGGCAATTAACTGGAAGCTGTGGCGCCAGCCCATTTGTTCAACGAGCACGACCAACGGAGTTGCCGCGATCATGTTGCCGAAGGTGCCGATAGAAACGACCACACCGGTCAGGGTGGCGAAAATAAGGGGCTCGAACCATTCGGTTAGCAGTTTAAACGTCCCCATCAAATTGCAGGCCATGCCGATCCCCAGCAGGATGCGGCCGACCAGGCCGATGGCTAAAGCGTCGGCCATGGAAAAAACCAGTGCGCCCAGGATACCCAGCAGGGAAAGAACCGTCATCATCAATCGGGGGCCGACTTTATCCAACAACAGGCTGATCGGGATTTGAGCGAATGCGAAACCATAAAAGAAGGCGGCTGACAATAAGCCCAACCCCTCTGTGTCAAGGGACAGATCCCGGATTAACTCCGGCGCAATCACGGCGTTTGAAGCCCGATAAAATTGAGACAGAAAAAAGTGCGATGTTGCAATGATAAATATGATCCAGCGACGAGACATCATTCCGTCCTTGAACCTGATCTGAGGTTTTGAAACCACTTCAAGTTTAGTTGCGGCATTTGCGTTATTATGGTGCCGGGCCGGCATGTCAAGCACAAACTATCGCCATTGACCCTTTATCCTGCGCTATGTTTTCTTGACACGCATCCTTTGCTTGCCTATATTTTCTGAAAAAAATATTAATTTGGACAGGATTTACAGGATTATTCGGATTTCTTTTCTTCGCCGAAGGCGATTGAATTTTTTGGCTTTCATCCGGAAAGCTAAAATTATATCTTAAAAATTCTGTTTATGCTGTCTAAAGACTTTAAGGAAGATAACATGCGAAGACCCTTATTCATCATTGCGGCAGTGGTTGTACTTTTTTTGATCGGCTGTCAGGCGCCCCGGATCAGACTTTTTCCAAGCGCGGCCGATCCATTACGGGAGTATACGCTTGTGGGTACAGAAAAGGGCAAAGTGCTGGTTATTTCAATCAGAGGAACGATTTCCGACACTCCCAAAAAGCAGTTTGTGACCACGCGCCCGAGTATGGTTCAGGAAGTCGTATCTCAACTGCGCAAGGCAGAGGAGGACCCGGAAGTTAGAGCCGTCATTTTAAAAGTCAACTCGCCCGGTGGATCGGTTACAGCTACTGATATCCTGTACAATGAAATTGTGGCCTTTAAGCAAAAAACGAAGGCAAAAGTAGTGGTTGCCATGATGGACGTCGCCGCCTCCGGCGGATATTATATCTCGCTGTCCGCCGATTATATTATAGCTCACCCGACATCGGTAACCGGTTCGGTGGGTGTTTTGTTTTTGCGCCCCGATGTGGCCGGCCTGATGGATAAAATCGGTGTTGGTGTCGAGGTGAGCAAAACGGGCGAGAACAAGGACATGGGATCTCCCTTTCGGCAGGCGACCACCGAAGAAAAACAAATTATCAAAGACCTGATCGATCAGCTGGGCAAACGATTTTTGGATCGTATTGCCGAACACCGAAAAATCGATCCGGAGAGCTTAAAGGCCATATCGACTGCGCGCATTTTTCTGGCCGATGATGCGTTAAAGCTGGGCATGGTCGACAGCATTGGATATCTTGCTGAAGCCGTCAGCCAGGCCAAGAAGCTGTCAGACCTGCCGCAAGATGCAAAAATTGTCGTCTATCGCCGCACCGAATACCCGGACGACAATCTTTACAATACGTCTACCTCGCATTATGAAGGCCGGGGGCTGTCAATTGTATCCTTGGATCTTCCCGCCTCCCTGACCTCTTTTCAGGCCGGGTTTTATTACCTTTGGCAGCCTGGAGTTATGGATGAATAATTCGGGTTAAATCATTGAGCCTTCAGGGCCTCCGGTTCAATTTACCCGTTATTCTGATTTTTTTGACAACCACGATACATGCTTACTCATCGATCGTGCCTGCCGATTGCCGGCCTAAGAAATGTGTGATGGTTACATCCACAATCTCCTGCCACATGTCGTTTCCGACGGAGGCCTCATCAATTATGAGGTGATGCATTTTAATTTTTGTTTCGGTTTTGTCTTTTTTAACCGGATGTATTTTCCATTGATCAAGGTTTTGGTCCTGGATCATGCTTTGCAAACCGGAAAAGGAAATGAGCTCATCGTGCTTATCGATAAAGACAACGGTGGGTATATTTATTTTCTTTGGATCCAGATTGTTTTCTAAATGCGCATACATTTCAAACAGGGCATTATAAGCGGCAATTGATGTTCCCTCATTTGTCAGGTAGGACTTATCAGCGATGCTCGGGATGACGATTCTCGGAAAAGGCGACAATATTTTTAAAAGGCTATTTCTTTTGTGCATTTTAATCGCCGGGGCAAACAGCACCATTTTGTCAAACTGAACACCTGGATGTGAAGAAAGCAGGTCGACGCCAAGCAACCCACCCATCGAAAAACCGACAAAAAACAATGGGGTTGTATACAGTTTGCTTATTCTTTCAACGCGCTGATAGGCTTGATAGGCTTCGGTTTTCCACAATGGGTAAGTAACGGATTTGAAAGTTTCCATGCGCGCATCGGCGCTTTTGGTATGGTTGAGAGCAGAATAGTTTTCGCCATGACCGCGCAATGACAGGTTTAAACAATCAATTCCAACGGCATTCATCCTGGCGATAATGGACTCCATTTTTTCCGGCCGGCTATTGAGCCCATGGATAACCAGGGCCACGCCGTTTAATTTTGTATTGTTTTTTCTTTCATACCAGCGGATGGAGCGATTGTCCGCCTCTTTTTCAATTGAGGGTCCATCCGAATACTCCAGGGCCACTACCGCTCCGCCGGATTCAACACCGGGGCTTTGGTTGCCGGCAACCGTATCCGGTAAGCCGGAACTGCCGGCCGGCAGGATTAAGCTTACAACAAAAAAAGCAATCGACACGGTGTTCATAATGACCTTCAGTTTATAAAAGATAATGGCATCAAACCCATATTATATAATCATTCCAACGGAAAAGAAGCAAAAATGTTTAACTACAAACGTGTTTGATCGTAAATTGAAATTGACAACCCTCTCTGAATTAAATATATACGCATCAATTTACCTTAGGAGGTCAAATATGAAGAATGTTCGCATGTTTCTAAAACCGGTGGGGCTCTTATTGGCTGTTTTTATGTTCATCATCTCCGGTCCGTGTCAGTCTGCCATGGCCGCTATGATCGGAACCGAATCGGTCATCAATGCCGATCACGCACAAAATGCGCGGGAATATCTTAAGGGCTTACTGGCCCGCGAGGATGTGAGAAATGGGCTGGTATCCCAGGGCATCGATCCGGTGGAGGCCAAAAACCGCCTCGATAGTCTAACGGATGAAGAAGCAACCCGCCTTGCCGATCAATTGCAAGCGCTTCCTGCCGGCGGTGACGGCTTTTTTACCACCCTTCTTATTGTTGTCCTGATCGTTTTTCTCGTTCTTTTAGTCACCGATATTACCGGCTACACGGATATATTTCCCTTTGTGAAATCCAAATAGCAGCAGCCGTCTTAAAAAATGCATTCAAGCGTTGTTCAGCCGGGAAAGGGGGATCCACCCCTTTCCCGGTCCTTGAGATTGCCATTAACGCCCCCACCCGTCATTTTCAGCAATGCATCCAATTCCGCTCTTCTGTGTTGCTACGCGTTTTCATAATCGTCAAAAATTTGCCGATTATGAAAATATTTTCACACGTTGATGTGAATAAAAATTCATAATCTTTTTAGCAGATTCAGTAGCAGAATTTCAATAAATTGCTGTTATTAATGGCAATATTGTTAAATACGCAACATTTTGTCACATTTGGATCTTCCCCTGCGGGCTTCAAACCTAAAAAGCGAATGACCACGCACGAGAACAACGGCATTCAGGGAGCCATAAGCAAAAAGGCAGAGCCAATTTAGGATCTGCCTTTTTTCTTTGTATTCAGGTTTCTGCATCAAGCAGTTTGCACAAAATAATGTTGAAGCAAGCTAAAAAAACAGTAGATTCTGTAATCTGGTTTGCCGGTTGCGAGTTAAGCCCGTTGAGCCGGTTAAAAATTGAATTCTATCCGGATCTTATCTAAAGCCGAGAACGGGTCAACGGGTAATTGGACAAGGCGCTCAACCCTTTTAAGTTTCTATTAATCCAGCCGCCTTCCTTCCAGCACCTTGAGCTGTTTGGGTCGCGGTTCATCGTAGCTGTATTTAACCCGCTGGTACTCAGATCGAAAGCGGTTAACCTCTTCTTTTACCGACTTCTTGTCGATAATGCACGCTTTCATCAATTCTGCAATGCGTTCCATTTCCACTACGCCCATCCCGAACCGCGTCATCTCCTGGACACCGATTCGAATGCCGTCCGGATGGTCGTGTGCCTTGAGCGGCTCATGCGGCAGCATATTCATGTTGATAATAATATCGTTGATCTCAAGATTTTTTGAGACCCGTTCACCCCCGCGAAAATCCCTCACATTCACTGCAATCTGATGGCTTTCGGTATACCCGAATTCCTTGGCCTGCACATTAAAGCCAAAGCGGTCCAGGGCAGCGGCCAACGCTTTGGCATTTTTTATGGTATCCACCGCGTACTGTTCACCGAATTCCATTATTTCATAGGTACAGATGGCCATCTGGGCCAGCGTATCCAGGTGGTGGTTGCTCGATGACCCGGGGAAAGCACCCCTGTCAATTTTGCGCCAGTCATCATCGTCCATGTTGCTGAGGATGAGGCCCCGCTGGCTGCCAAAATAGGTCTTGTGGGTGCTGGCGGTCATCAGAAAGGCGCCTTCTTTTAAGGGGCGCTGGAATTGTTTGCCGGCAATCAGACCCAGTACGTGAGCGGCATCGTACATGATTCGCGTGCCGTATTGCCGGCAGACTTCTGAAAGCTCCTGGACAGGCTCCGGAAATAGAAACAGACTTTTGCCCAGAACAATAATTTTGGGTCTGGCTTTTTCGATCAAGTATATCGTTTTTTCCAGATCAAGATGATATCCGTCCAGGGTCAGGGGGATATCAATGATATTTTTAGTAAATTTTCCAAGCGACCCTTCCCGATGATGGCTGATATGGCCGCCGGCCGGTGTCGAGTTGACCATCACGACATCCCCCGGGCTGACAAAACGGCTGAATACCGCCTCGTTGGCATTGGTGCCGCTGATGGGTCTGACCTCGGCGTGATCGCATTCAAAAAGAATCTTTAAATTTGTCGTCAGCTGATTTTCGATTTCATCGATATACGATGTACCACGGTAATAGCGTTCTCCCGGATGGCCTTCTGCATAGCGATGAGCAAAATCGGATCCGGCCTGAGCGCGCACGCGCTGGCTAACAATGTTTTCGCTGGCAATCAAATTGATGCATCGGTTGCGCCACTGGGCCTGCTTCTGGATTAGATTTTCGATTTCGCCGATTTCTTTTGCATACATTCTAAAAATCCCCCTTTTTTGGAATAAGCTTTCCGTCTGTCACAATTCAATCCGTTTGTCAATTAGATCATCTGCAAATTCTTTTTGAATTTCTCTCACCGCAAAGACGCAAAGTTCGCAGAGAATTTTTTCATCAGCGAACGCTGCGTCTCTGCGGTGAACGATCAGTCAGCAAGACTTGCAAACCGGCCGGGTTGGACTTATCTTCGTATTAACCACTTGTTAATATGGAGGAAAAGATGCCCATCTATGAATATAACTGCGAACACTGCAGCTACAAATTTGATAAGCTTGTGATGAGCCCCAATGCCGAAATGAAATGTCCCCTTTGCCAGGGGGGCGTGAAAAAACTGATGTCAACGTTTGCCGTAGGACATGACGATACCATCGGCAGCAACCTGCCGCCGGGTGTGGGGCCCAAGATGTGCACGAACTGTTGAGGTTTTTTACAGCTGGATTTTCAGCATTTTTTGCCGCGATTGCGAATCGGAAAATGAGGAAGTTTAACTGAAGCGGCATGTTGCGTTTTGTTAAACACAAAATTTAAAAAGTTCTAAGATATCGTGGGATAAAGCTCGAGTAGCCGATTTCCCAGCATTTCTGCCAGGCGTCTGAAAAGCAGGGCTTCATTCCGGGGATATTTTCTTAAGATATCAAGAAAAACATCCCGATTAAACTTCAGTAGATTGGTTTTCTCCATGCATTCCCCAGAGGCGGAATAACAATCTCTGCCGATCAGCCCCGACCATCCGATGATCTCCCCCGGCTGACGAACCATATAGACGACGGGGCCTTTTTCACCCAGACTCAATTTCACCCTGCCCTTAAGCAAAACAAAAAAATGCTTGGCCGGGTCTCCTTCACAAAACAAAACCTCGCCGTCGTTCTGAAATAATTTTTCTGCAATATCCAGGACTTCAATGGTAAATTGCTTGCCCATGCCCATAAAAAAATCAGACATTTTGATGTACATGGTTTCTGTTCCTTGTTTAATATTCAGGAAGAAAGGAAAGGTCTGTTAACCGCCAACGATAATATGGGCGCGCATTGGGGTACTGGTTAATGCCGATTACCGCCGCCCAGACCTGACCGTGTTCTTTGTCTCGGGTGATGGTAATTATTTCTTGAGTGGTGGTTCCATCGGTGTCTGTTGCGATGACCGTAAGAATATTTTGTCCATAGGCAAGCTGCAGCTTTTCAGTGATCGCTATTTTTTTCTGTTTGGATGCATCTGCCGCTTTAACCCTGAGGCCGCGTGTCGACGTTAATTTAAGTGGCTGTCCGTTTAACATGACCGGAAAGTCGCTAATGCCCCTGTCATCTACCGCAACCACCTGCAATATTGTGGTCGGCATCCTCACTTGTATTCCGTCTTCCGGCTTCGATTTTGAGCTCATTCACCTGGCGGACCAATTCGGCTTCCCGATTTCGCACTGCAGCCAGCTCTTGCCTGGCAGCATCAGCCTCCATGCGAGTTTGCTCTTAAGCTTCCGTTCACTTTCATAAAGAGATGCAAGCAGTTCTTCATTGTGTTGCAGGGCCGACTCTCGTTCTTTTAACGATTGCTCCAATTGTTGCTTTATATCCGTTTCGTTTTCCAGTCTGGCCTGTAGCGCTTCTTTTTCAGTCAATGTTTTTTGATAGGTAAGTTGCGCAGTATACAGGTCATCAAGGGTCATCCCCGCAGCCTTTTTTTTCCACGCTTCAATCTTTTCATCTGGACTCCCTAATTTTTTTAAAGCATCTTCTGCAAGTTTCCTTACAAAGATATCACTGTCGGCTAA
>WOR8_10005376_pt1 | contig 12334 bp, 12 predicted proteins | sample DeeMarSeWOR38_10_FD_19890 | JGI IMG/M metagenome (IMG submission 19890) | reverse complement strand
AAAACTAATGAAATGACCCAAGGTAGAATTTTGTTTTGTTCTCAAGATTAAAACCAATTTTATCAATTAAAAGTGATTTTATTTCCACATAAGCACTTTTTGGTCAAAGTAAAAAGTTTCTTCAAAGTATCACAAAAAAGTAACTCGAATTTCAATGGTTCGAGAAAAAGAATGTCTTGTCTGTAAGCAATTTTTTGCTATCACTTTCATGGTTCGTGGGCAACAAACCAATTCTTATGGTGATAAAACTATCGATGGTTGGTTATGCAGTAGTTGTTATTTAAAACGTGTTGAAAAACGAACGAAAATACTATTGGGGGGAATTATCGTATTTCTACTAATTGGTGTCTTAATATATTTTACAATGATAATATTTGCATTGACTTCAGTAGGATATACAGAAGCCGATTATGGAATGATTATCGAAATATATTTCATTTTTGGTGGGCTTATGCTACTTTTCGGCTTATTATTATTCTTTATCAGAAAAAGAGAACTGAATAAAGCTGAAAAACTACTTAAAACTCAATAACTTTTTCAAACTAGGATGAGTTTCCAATCGTGCTGTTATTTTTTTGATTGATCTCGCATTCTTTTTTGTACAAACAAACACACAATCATCAGCTTCGATTATAACAAGGTTTGAAATACCTAACGTAATTATTGGTTTTTTTCCAAAAATTACGCAATCTTGTGTTTCTACTCCTAAGAAAGGGGCTTGGACTACATTACCATCATTGTCACTCTCTAGGATTCGATCCAGCGAATCCCAGGTTCCTATATCATCCCATTCAAAGTCTCCTTTAACAACTACTAAATCAGAGGTTTTTTCCATAACTCCATAATCAATAGAAACTTTAGATAAAGTAGTAAATTGATCATATGCTACTTTAGGATCAAAATTAGTCTCTCTAATATGTTGTAATGCCTCATACAAGCGGGGCATGTAACGACGAAAATTTTCATATAATACTGAGGGTTTTACTACAAACATTCCTGAATTCCAGAGATATCCGTGTGCTATGTACTCTTTTGCTAAAGTTTTAGTTGGTTTTTCTGCAAAACTTTGAACTGAATAGGCAGAAGTCTTAGAATTAGGGATTTTTTCCCCTGGATTTATATAGCCAAAGCGGGTTTCAACTCTTCTAGGCTTAATCCCTATGGTGGAAATTTTATCTTGATTGGCCAGTGTTACAGCAGTTTCTAGAATCTCTTTGAACCGAATTATTTCTGGAATAAAATAATCAGCACCCATAAAAATTGTTGGTTCGTTAATACCTTGTTCAAGGAGGTGAGCACAGACATACCCCATTCCAGCTGCAGAATCACGAGCTAAGGGTTCTGCAATCACGAATGCATTAGGTAGCTGTTCTTTAATGAGGGGTTGAAGTTCATTACGGGTTGATACTAGGATTTTTGAATTTTCTACAATTTCAAGTGCGCGATTGTATGTATGTTGGATTAGGGTTAATTTACCATCCAATGAGATGCACTGTTTTGGTAGATTTTGACGTGAAAATGGCCATAAGCGTTCTCCTCCTCCACCAGCGAGTATTACAATAAAAACCAAATTATTCACCAAATTCAATAATTCGTGTGTAATTATATTCCTTTAAAGAATATGCTTATTAATTAATTTTATCAGTTCTACAGAGCTAAATGGTTTTGTAATATATTCAGATGCTCCTGCTTCTAATCCTAGTCGAATGTCACGTTCCAGTACTTTAGCTGAAAAAATTATAATCGGGATATGCTGATATATTTGATTATTTTTAATTTTTTTACATACCTCAAGGCCTGATAATCCGCCAGGCATTCTCACATCAAGTAAAATCAGATGAGGATTTTTTTTAACCATATCAAGAGCTTCTTTTCCATTAATTGCTTTCCAAACCTCAAAACCCTCGTATTCAAGAATTGTACGGAGAAGCTCCAAAGTGTCCGCTTCGTCATCAACAACTAAAATAGATTTTTTTTGTGAATCCATTTGAGATCACATTAAGTTACCCCTTGACAGGTGGCACTAACAAATTTCTTTAATTTTTATGTTGTTTTAGGTAATTCTTGCCAAGTATTTTATCCTTTTTATTTGTAAAAAGTTCTATTAGGAGTTTCATTTTATCAAGGATTACTAAAAAAGTTGTAGAGTGTATCTCGTTGCTTGAAAGGTCTTCCCATTGTTGATATTAGAGATTGAATTTCTGATGGAGTAACAACCTGACCATAAACGCCTCCTGCTGATCGGGTTATATTTTCTTCAAATAATGTACCTCCAATATCATTACATCCTGCATTTAAAGTCAGTTGGGCTAGAGGAAATCCTAACTTGACCCATGAAGTTTGAAGATTAGGAATAACTTCACCTAAAAATAATCGTGAAACTGCATAGAACTTCAAGTAGTCTAAATGAGTCATATGTAATAGTTTTGAAGGATATTTCTGTGCTAAGAGTGTATTTTTACTGATAAATGGTAATGGTATTAATTCTGTAAATCCACAAGTGTCTTCTTGGAGCTTCTTTAATAACTCTAAATGTCCAATCCAGTGCTTGGGGGTCTCAATATGCCCAAACATTATTGTTGAAGTCGTGGGAATAGCTAATTCATGAGCTGTCTTAATAACATTCAACCATTGGGTAGTATTAATTTTATTGGGACAAATTAGCCTTCGAATTTCATCATCGAGTATCTCTGCAGCTGTTCCAGGTATTGAATCTAATCCAGCTTGTTTAAATTCTCTGAGTACTTCTTGAATGGTTAATTCTGCTGTTTGAGCAGCATGATAAATTTCCTGAGGAGAGAATGCATGAATATGAATAGTTGGTTTGATTCGTCTCAATCTTCTCAAAAGTTGAAGATAAGTTTCAAATGAAGAATGAGGATGTATTCCTCCTTGGATACAAACCTCTGTGATTTCATAAGGATGAGTAAGCTTAATTTTTTCAATAATGAAGTCTTCAGATATTTCAAAAAACCCGTTAGGGGATTGTGGAGGGACAGAATAGGCACAAAATAAGCAATTCTTAGTACAAATATTAGTAAAGTTTAGATTGAGGTTAACAACATAGGAAATTGCTGAACCAACCTGTATCTCTCGGATTTGGTCTGCAATATAAGCTAATAAATATATTTCCCTTCCCTGAACTTTAAAAAGCTCGTATGCCTCACTAGGAGATGGATATTCCCCGTTCATTATTCTATTTATAATAGGTTTTGCGGATGAAGTACGTAGAATATCTTTAATATCTCTAGGCCCTATCATTGAGTCCGTTTCCGGTAACCATCCTCTGTTGAGAGTTCTTGTTCTATAATTACTTGCCTAACTTTTGAAGAAATCCAACCTAAATTAAGATATCTTGGATAAATAGGCAATCTTTCTTTCATTTTTTTCCCTGATTTAGCAGAAATTTCTGCTAAATAAGCAATACTAGGCCATTTATGATTTGGATTTATATAATCTAGGGTAAGTGGAGAAATTCCGCCCCAGTCTGAAATACCTGAATTAATAAAACGATTTTCTGATCCAGTAAGAAGGTTTGGAGGTATTTGTATAGATATTTCGGGTTGTAGGACGATACGAGCTAAAATTATAATTTTTTCCAATAATGAAAGCGGTACAGTAGGATAATTTTTCATTAAACTATTTGGATGTGGTTGAAAATTCTGAATAATGACTTCTTGAATATGTCCATATTTTTCAAATATTCTTTTAATATCCACAAGACTATTAATAATTTCTTGGTAAGATTCTCCTATCCCTATCAAAAGGCCAGTTGTAAAAGGTATTTTTAATTTGCCAGCATCTCGCAAACTTTGTAATCTCACTTCTGGATACTTATCAGGGGAATTATGATGAGGCATTCCAATTTCAGAGAATCTAGAACTAGTATTTTCAAGCATTAAGCCCATAGATGCTGAAACATCTTTTAATTGTTGATAATCTGAGAAGGAAAGACTACCAGCATTAATGTGAGGTAATAAATTTTCTTCCAAACATGAATTTGCAATAAATTTGGTATATTCTATCGTTGAATGGAAACCATGGTTTTCTAGCCATTTTTGTGCATTAGGATACCTTAATTCTGGTTTGTCACCCATTGTAATGAGAATCTCTGATAAGCCATATTCTTGGGCTTTCAATAATTCTTCCTTTATTTTCTTGATTGAAAGGAATTCTGCATCTGATTGAGGTTCTGATCGACTAAATCCACAGTAACTGCATTTATTTCGACATAAAAAGGTTAGGGGAATGAAAAGATTTGTTGTATAAGTAATAATATTATTATAATATTTTTGTGTTATTTCAATAGAAATTCTACGCCATTCGCTAAGTATTCTAGGATCAGCTGATCCTAAAAATTTTATTGCTTCTTCTTTAAATTGCTCTTCTGAGCTATCCCATAATTGGCTGAACAAATTCCTCACAAAATTAACATAGCTGCTCAAGTAGTTCAATAAATTGTTTAGGATGGTGAACCATCTCAAGATGATGTTTTAAGTATTTTAAATCGTTCAAAGTGTCTAAATCCCTAGCAAATGGATCTTGGTGGAGAACTTGTACCTTTAAACTTTTAAAAATGGCTTCATCCCTGAATTTATACCATGAATTATGTCCAAATTGAAATTTTAATAATGTTGGGGTACGAAGATATAGTATAGCGGTTCCTACTTTTGTATCATCAGCAGAAATTGAAGGAATGATTAATACATCGTTTTTTTCAATTGAATGTAAGAAATTAGATAGGAAATCACCTGTTATAAAAGGAAGATCCGCCATCATAATTACGATTGGGATTTGGAGAGGATTTTTCTTGAAAGTTTCATTTAACGCGTGATTTAAGCCTTCACCAATGTCTCGGTAAGCAAATTTTGCCCCAAGATCTTTACTATGAGAAATTATTTTAATAGAAGGAGAAATAACCCCAAAGGATAACATAGACTCTTGAAGTACTTGTATAATGTTTAGAAATGTAGTTTCTGCTAATTTTTCGATGTACTGAACATCGTGTAATGGAACCATAGCTCTCATTCTAGTTTTAGTTGCAGAAAAGTCTTTAATCGGAATTAAAAATAATGGTAATGGATTTGCCAAGGAATTTACCACGTGGTTAATCATTGTATCAGCATTTTAAGGTTTTTATAAATGTTTAAGGATTTCTTTAAAGATTTGAAGATTACGCTCAGCAGCACGTGCGACTGAAAAATATTTTGCTCCAGTATCTAATACACTCTGTGCACTTTTAAAATCTATAATTGAATTATTTCCTATTATGGGAATGCTTAAATTTTTCGTGAAAAGATTAAGAAGATGTAAATCAGTTCCTGTGACTCCAACACGATATGAATCGATATGTAGAAAGTCTAAACCTGTTTCTTTTATTTCTTCAATGAATAAATTAGGATTTACTTTGTTTCCACGTATTTTCAAGGAAACACGAAAATTAAAACCTTTTATATTATCAATGATTTTCTTTAGAGTATTTATACGTGATAAAAGTGCCTCTCCTCCACCATATTTTATTACTTCAGGTTGTCGACAGTGGGCATTAATCTCTATAATTACCTCAGATCCAATCTGATTATTAAAATTTTTTACTAGGCCTTTTATATCTTCATAATTATTTATTCTAAGATTTAGAATAATCTGGTTTGTTGAGGAAATTTTATTTATTTCACTAATTAGACCTTCAGCTTCTTTTCCAGCTATTAATAAAAATTCTTTTCTTCCCCGACTCATTATCTGATTTGAGGCACTAATCATTTCCTTTCCAATAGAATATCCACCTATTGTAACAAGGCCTGCTCCTCCTTCAACCATACATCTGGAGGCAAAATTACCATCCGTTATACCAGCCATAGCAGCGAGTACAGAGGGATTTTTCCTATTCGTCATTTAACAATATTCCATGATTCGCTTGATTAAATGGATTGCATCTTCAGGTGAACGAATAAGTATGTTTTCGGTTATTCCTTTTATATTATAGTTTGAGAATGTATCAATTAATGAACCATCTGTTTCATGAATTATACACAAATCAAGGAAATCCTGATACATTTCTGCTATAGCTATTGGGGTGATTTCTTTTCCCCAAGCTTTCAGAAATTTACCTGTAGGTCCAGAAACTGGATTTGTACCAATTATTGGACTGATTGCAACACAAAAAGCAGAAGTTGTTTGAAGTGCTCTTCGAATTGGATTAATTGCAAGAATAGGACCTATTGAAGAGACAGGATTACTGGGCCCAAGAATGATAATATCAGCTGCCTCGATTGCCTCAAGGACTTGGGTAGTTGTTTCGCGCAAGTCTCCTTCGAAAAAAACATTGATGACTTCAGGTTTTCCTTTATATTTCACCCAAAACTCTTGTAGATGCATTATTTTCGTTGGAGTTCGAATCCTTGTTTGAATTGGTTGATTTGTCATAGGAAGAACTTGAGGGGTGATAGATAACTTACTCCGCAAGATATTAGTTATCTCCGTTAAGTTCATTCCTTGATTGAGGAGATAAGTTCGTAAAAGACATAATGCAGCATCTCGGTCTCCCAAATTAAACCATATTTGTTCTCCTAGTTTATTTTGGAGAAAATTAATAAGATTAAAACTATCTTGATATATCCCCCACCATTTTTCTGTATCAAGTAGATTTGATAAGGTTAATAGAACACTATCTATATCTGGAGAAACATAAAGGCCGTAAAAATTCCAATCATCTCCAGTATTTCCGATAATCGATACTTTTTGTTCATTGAATAATTTAATTCCATCTTTCAAGAGTTTAGGTGTACCTGTTCCCCCAGAAAAAAAAACAGTATTTTTATTAATCATTAAACAACCTTCTGAATTACAGAGATTGAAAACAGATTTAGATAGAACAGAAATATTCTTTTTTACCTAAGATTTTTGAACTCAGCTTAATTTTTTCAAATCCAATATTCTATAAAGATTCCATAAGAAGATGTCTTAAACAGATCTAAGATTCTAGATCTATAAATTATTTCTTTAGGATTTGCTAAAATGCCCCAATATAACAAAGAATGGGATCTAATCTTCTTAAAGGAGACTGAGAGTATTAATACCCAGACTATCTGGCATGCTACTGCTCTAGCACGTAGTAGAGGTATACAAGAACGTGATATTGTCATTATAGATTGGCCTCGTGACCCTCTCGTCTGCTGTGGATTTCATCAAGTCATTGAAATGGTTGTTGATTTGAAGAAATGTGAGGCGTTAGATATTCCAGTCGTAAGACGAGCGTGCGGAGGTGGTGCAGTCCTATTAAATAATAATCAAATTTTTTATAACATAATTTCACATATCGACTCGGGAATAGTCCCTCGCCCTGTACATCAAATGTATTCCGTCTTATTAGAACCAGTTGCAGCGACCTATCGTAAATTTGGAATAGATGCATATTACAAGCCAATTAATGATGTTATCTGTAAAGGACGGAAATTATCAGGGAATGGAGCAGCACTTCTTGAAAAAGCCCAGGTTTTAGTAGGGAACTTCATTCTTGACTTTCCCAAGAAACAAATGGTGGAAATTCTTCGTGTACCAAATGAAAAATTTCGTAATAAAGTATATCAATCCCTAGAAGCCGGAATATCTTCATTCATGGATGAATTAGGAGAAATTCCCTCAAGAGAAGATATTATTGAGGTATATATTGCTAATATTGAAGAGACTTTAGGTATTCATCTTATGCCTGGAGAACTTGCTCCAGAAACCCGAAAAATCATGGATGCCTTATATCAAGAATATTTAACAGATGATTGGAGATTTCAAGTTACTCAGCGTGGCGCTAACCTCTTAAATAAAATAAAAATTCATAGTTCCGTTCATGTTGTACAAGGAGTATATAAATCAACTGGTGGCTTAATTCAAGTCATTTGCGAATTTCGTGGTACAGTTTTGAATGATATTTTAATAAGTGGTGATTTTTGGATTTATCCTGATACTGTCCTCCCACTTCTTGAACAATTTTTAAGAGGAACCGATCTGCGACAAGGTAAATTAGCTACTATGATTGATAATTTTCTTCAAAACAACCATTGTGAAACTCCAGGAACAAATGCAGAAGATCTTTCACAAGCAATTATTAATGCTTATCAACAACTCACTTTAAAATAAAATGGAATGAATAGTTAATCAGTTCTTATGTCTATTTGTGCAAGATACTTTATAATTAAATTAATCGCTCTTTTCATCAACTGTAGTTCCATAGTAGCGGAATGTGGACTAGAAATCGCTTGTTCTGGTGTTAAGGGGAGATGAATAAACCCTGCTTGAACTTCAGCTATACGTGATGATTCTTCTAGATAATACATCATGTGATAAAAGATTTGGTTACATCCAAAGGTGCCTGCTGAATTTGATATATAGCATGGGATATCATGTTTAGTGAGATATTCCTGTAGCTTTCTTATTGGTAATGTTGAGAAATAGGCAACAGGACCTTCTTCCATTAGTCTTTCATCTTTGGGAACTGAACCACAATTATAACCCGTTTTTGATACATTAGCAATATTTATGGCTACTCTTTCGATCGAAATTGAGGGCCTCGGAGCTTGGCCTAATGCTAGAATAATATCTGGATTATTTTCTTCTATAAGACTTTGAATTGCTTTTTGAATCTCTTTGTATCGTAAAGGAATGACTCTCCCAACTATTTTAAAGCCATTTATTCGTTTTTTGTCAAAAAATTGGGCTATTTCTTGGGAGGGATTACTCTTATATTCACCAAATGGTTCAAATCCCGTTACTAAAATTAGTGCCATTAAGATTCCCTATAAATTCATTTTTAGGAAGAAATGTGATACAGTTCTTGAAGACTCGTTTAGTGAATATCCCTTCAATTCTTATTCATTAAAGTGTTGATCTATTCAAGTGAAAATTAATCTAATGCTAAGAATCATTTTCTAGACTATAATTTTGATAAATCTTAAATATCATCATATTACCTAAAACATGATTTATATTTTGTGGGATGATTGATGAGAAGGAGTATTAAATCTATCCAATTATTTCTTTTTATCTTGCTAATAGGTACTTTAACACTTAGATCGGTTAGAATTGGAGATTATAAATCGTATCCTGCCATACGGAATAGATTGACTGAGAATGCGAGACTTCTTGTTGATATTATTGGAAACTGGAATATATCACAAAGTCGAATTGCTAATAATCAGTATCCAACTTATTTTGATGAATATCGAATAAATTGGAATATTACGATATTTGAACATCCAATTTTTGAACTGATTGGGAATGGAGTCCTAGATTTTAATTTAACTGCAAATAATAAGGAAATTGAGCTCTTTGCAAATGAAAGCCTTCTATTTCACTGGATGGATTTTGGGGATATTACTGATGCCACCTACATTGGCGTTGATCTTTGGATGAGGACGGATTCGGGTGAAATAAACCAGATTTATCTTGGAAAGCAATTCTATGGAAATTTTATAAATCAATCCAAAGCCCTCCTGAAATTTGCTAGCCCAATAATACCGCTGGGCCAGTTTTGGGAACAATGGGGTATTGAATTGCAACCGTTCTTCAGCTATTGGTCCACTGAAACACTAACTCTTGTCGATATTATGTACATCCATCAGGTAACTAGTTCTTACCATGGCCCCCGATTCGTACGTTACTCTCAACCTTTAATAGTGGACACTTTACCCAAACAATCAATTTCTGAAGAGCCTTTCTTAGGAATTTTTGATGATAAGTTTCCTGAAAATGAGATGCTCCTTATTGATATTATTGGAAACTGGAATATGGCACAAAGTCGAATTGCTAATAGCCAATATCCAACTTATTTTGATGAATATCGAATAAATTGGAATATTACGATGTTTAAGTATCCAATTTTTGAACTGATTGGGAATGGAGTCCTAGATTTTAATTTAACTGCAAATAATAAGGAAATTGAGCTATATTCAAATCAAAGCCTTCTATTTCACTGGATGGATTTCGGGGAAATTACTGATGCCACTTATATCGGTGTTGTTTTAGGGATGAGGACGGATTCAGGGGAAATAAACCAAATTTATATTGGAAAACAGTTCTATGGAAATTTTGTCAATCAATCCAAAGCTCTCCTAAAATTCGCAAGCCCAATAATACCGCTGGGCCAGTATTGGGAACAATGGGGAATTGAACTAGGACCTTTCTTCAGCTATTGGTCCACTGAAACACTGACTCTCGTTGATATTATGTACATCCATCAGGTAACTATTTCTTATCATGGCCCCCGATTTGTGCGTTACTCCCAACCTTTAGTAGTAGATAGATTACCTCCATTCGTTTATGAATATCCATTTCTTGGATTAGTTTATTATCAACCTGAAGAACCATCAACCTCACAAACTACCACATCTCAATTCACTAAAGAATCATCAACATCGCAAACTACCACAACTCAATTCACTGAAGAACCGTCAACATCACACAGTACCTTAACTCAAATCCCTCTCATAACATTTGGGTTTTCTTGGATCGTTTCAATCATTTTACTGTCAATAATAACTTTACATCGCTTGAAAAAGAAAAAAGAGTTTTAGATCATAAAAATAAAAAAGATTTAAACAGTGTGAAGGAATCTAGAATTCTTATTGTTCATTTTGAATATTATCAACACAGGAATGGCTCCACTTAATTAAAAAACATAATAACTTATCTCAAAGATCATCTTCTATTCGTTTTATGTGGTTATGTACGCAGAGTGTAGAATTATATTTCCATAAATGTAGCTATCACATGATAAAATTCTTATGGATACACTCTCTTTTAAGAACCAAAATCTAAACTCGGATATTAACCAAAATGACTCAAGCTGATTGGGATCACTACGCACATATCAGTTATTCACCAATTATTCGAGCTCATTACTTTTTCACTGTTTGGCGGAATTATAGGATTTTATTATCAGGATTGGACATACCAAAAGGTCAATTACTTGAACTTGGTTCATCAACAGGTCAAACTTCTCTTCGTCTTGCAAAGAAATTTCAATTCATTCCCACATTAGTTGATCACTCTAAGCAGGCTCTTTCTATGGCGGTATTTACCTACTTTCAGGCAAAAATTAATGTAATAACGCATTTAGAAAACGTCTTAAGACTAAATCTCTATAAAAGCTTCGATTTCGTTCATTCCCATGGTCTTCTTGAGCATTTTACAGAAAAAGAACAAATAATTGTGTTTAAAAATCATGTAAAACATGTTAAAGTAGGAGGATGGCTAATTTGTTGGGTACCAACTCCAGATTTGTTTTATAAAATCAATAAAATGTACCTTGTCGGCACGGGACAATGGATTTTTGGTTATGAGAAACCTTTAAGCCTTAAGGAGTTTCTAAACCTTTTTTATAAATTTAAATTAAATATTGTAAAAACACGACATGTTCCTGGATGGCTTGGAGTAGCAGCGAAAAAAATCCTTTTTGATTGATCATATGATTGAAATAAAGTATCAATAATTTCTTTCTAAGAAGACCTTATTCGAGCTTTTAATTCGCTTCTTAATTTCCGATATTCGATTATTGGTCTATCCCCATGAATTAATTTCTGTTCAACCATTGAATATGACGATTTTTTAGGATTCTGAGTAATTACTACTTTTTTATCCTGTCTAAGTATGATACGATTACCTAGAGCTCCAAATTTTCCAAAAAGGGATCGGAAAAATGGAAGTCCTCCCTTTTGATAAAATCTAACATACATGAGTGTATTCATGTCATCTATAGGACTAAATGCAACAAAAATTCTCGTATTATCACTGATTCTATTCATCCAGATGTTTGGAAATCTAAAATAAAGCATCGCTTTATTGATTCTTGGAATTTTCTTTTGAATAGAGTCTTGCCCTATATCTTTTTCATTACGAACCCAAACTTGGAGTTCATTTATCCCATTTTCATTTATTAGCTCAACTCCTGGTCCAAGAATAACTGTACGATTTCCTCTCCCAATTGTAGTTTTGTGGACAAAAGGTAAGTGAACGACATCAAGTTGGTTTTCAATTGCCAAAGAATAATGAACTGCCCAATGATCTGTTATCGTATTATATCTAAAGTTTTTATTAGCTAATTCCTCAAACATTGGAATGGTTGGAAGATTCTTTAGGTCAATTTCAGATTCACCCCACCAAAGAAATACTAATCCACCTATTTCTTTTACAGTAAAGGTGTCTTGTCTAAAATGTTCAGCTACTTTCGAATTCCTTCCTATAGCTGGTATTATCTTTACTTTCCCAGTATAATCGTATTCAAATCCGTGAAAAGGACACTGTAAATGATGATGAATCACTTCTCCCTTACTTAAGGCTGCTCCCC
>WOR8_10009508_pt1 | contig 12335 bp, 11 predicted proteins | sample DeeMarSeWOR38_10_FD_19890 | JGI IMG/M metagenome (IMG submission 19890) | reverse complement strand
CCATGTTCATCCGGTTACTACCACGGCAGATGAGGCCGCGAGTGATATCTCTTAACCGGGCAGCAGGCAGGGAGTTGCAGCTTCTCATGGGAAGACGGGTTGTCGGCCGGTGGCTGCCGGGACACAAGCGATGGCATATTCGACGCCCCTATAGGCTTTTTGTGGACGAGACGTCTTTGCCGGAGAATAAAGCAGAGGGTTCAGGTGTCAGGTTTCAGGTGTCGGGCGTTCGTCAAGAGATATGAAGGGATGCACTTTTTTTGAAAGAGCCAATCATAACAGATTCCGAAGGAGCTGGTGCTTTGGAAGGGGCGATGCAAAATAGTCACCAGGGCAGAAAGCTGTGTGACACCTTTACTAACACTCTAGGTGATCTTTCAGATGAACTTCTGGCCTACGTAAGGTCACTTTTGAAAGATGAAGCACCCCTGGCTCCAGCGGTATCTTCGGATGAATGGTCTTGCCTGCTGGATTTCCTCCAAGGTCACTGGATAATTCAATTGCTTTATCGGAGGATCGGGTCCTTGTCAGGGGAATGTCGCCCACCGGAAATAATCACCGATAAAATGAGACAGGCTTTTCTTGTCAGCTGTGTGCGTTCTCTTCACATGGAAAGGCAGCTCCAGGAAATTATCGATGCGTTTCGGGAGCAAAGTGTTCGAGTGCTGGTTTTGCGGGGGCCTGCCCTGGCATTTTCACTGTATCCAGATCCAGCGACGAGGCCCAGTGGCGATCTCGATCTGCTGGTGATGCCGGAGCACCTGGTCAAGGCGCGAGGTATATTAGAGAGCTTGGGCTACACATGTTTGGCCAAAAGATTCGAGTTCGCCAGGGACTTTTATCGCGAGGAGTGCTTTATTCATAGAGATAGGCCGGGTAGCACGTTTCCCGTTGATTTGCACTGGGTCCACTGGGAATTGCACCCCTTTTTCAAGGCCAGTAAACAGGTTGACCTAGAAGATCTTTTTGGCAGGGCCTGGAAGGTTGAGACCCCAAATCTTGCTTTCGAAACCCTGCACCCGGTTGACTATCTCATTCACTCGGCAATTCACTTGGTAATGATCCACAGAATGGAGATGCGGTTGAGTTGGATATATGACACGGTCTTGCTTGCCCAACACCTTCAGGTGCCCGATGACTGGGAAAGCCTGCAGGAGAGAAGCGTGGACTGGAGGGCGCGGCTGCCGTTGGAATACTGCTTGAAACTGGCCCAGGTGTGGGCTGGTCTAGAGCTGCCTGAAGGATTCGATGACTTTTCCACCTGGCCTCAACCCACAGCGGACGAGTCTGCTGTTTGGGCAGATACCATGCGGTACCACTGGGTGACTATTTTGTTGAAACGATCGCTGTCGAATCCCTCCCTTCTTCTCAAGAGGGTTCCAGCTTTGCTCCATTTACTTTTCCCCCACCCGGACATTGTGCGAGTTTGCTATCCCACCTCCCGTACCTGGTTGCTGCCCGTCTCCTATGTAAGAAGATGGTTTAGATGGATTGATGACCTGGTTGTGAGCCGGAGAGGATCATTAAAACAAGAAGGTTAGTTTGTGAACAACAGCTGGTGGAAATATTTAAAATCCGGGCTTTCGCGAAAACTGCCTCAGGACCGCATTGGAGGTGAGACCAGCCACAAGTCCATAAGGACCAGCCTCGAGAAGCTCCACCCTTTTTTCGGTCGACATTGGCGCAAGGGTGCAGTTGGTCTCCTCCTCATCATGGTCACCTCAGTTATTGGTATTCCTCAGCCCCTCATCATGCGTTACCTGGTTGACGATGTGATCCTCAGCCGCCAGCTGGGACTTCTGGCAGCAGCCATCTTGCTGCTCGCAGGTATCTTGCTGGCCGAGAAGATAATGGGCCTTTTGCAGCAATTCTATTTTGCCCGCTTTGAGCAGGAGGTAACCCTCGACATCCAACAAGATCTGTTCAACCATGTCCTGCACTTCCCCAAAACTTTCTTCGATGAAAAGCAGACTGGCTACTTGATGTCCCGTCTCTCCTCCGACGTGGAGGGGCTGCGCTGGTTTTTTTCAAGCACCATTGTCTACATAATCAGCAACATTCTGCGATTTGCCGGCGGAGTGGTTTTGCTTTTCTACCTGGAATGGAGGCTTGCCCTTGGTGTGCTTCTGGTCATCCCCGGCCTGGTTGTTTGTATACGGTATTTCTCGAAGAAAGTTCACGTTCTCAGCCACCAGGACATGGAACAACAGGCCAATATCACCAGTCAGTTACAGGAGTCGCTCGCCTCGGTATCCTTGATCAAGGCATTCTCCACCGAAGCGCTCACAGTCAAACGTTACATCACTCAACTGAAAGAGGCATTTCACATTTCCCTCGAGCAGACCACGGTGAGTTCCGTTGCCAATCTGGTGATCAATTCCATGCCTGGAATGGCAAGGGTCCTCGTCTTGGCACTGGGGGCTTACTGGGTGATTCAGGGCCATTGGAGTCTGGGTTCTTTACTGGCTTTTGTCGCCTACCTGGCCTACGTGTTCGGCCCGGCTCAGTTTTTGGCCAGTGCTAACCTTCAGCTACAGAATGCAAGAGCGGCTCTGGAACGTGTTTCGGCTCTCTACGACATCATTCCAGAGGAGAATGTTGGCGCCGGTGAAAGGGCAGAACGTCTCAGCGGGGGGATTGAATTCAAGAACGTCTCATTCTCCTACGATGAACGAGAGCCGGTGCTGAGTAACATATCCTTTCGCATTCAGCCCGGAGAGCGGGTAGCCATTGTGGGGCCCAGCGGCGTTGGTAAAACCACGCTCTTGAGCCTTATTCTTCGGTTCTACAGGCCCAGTGCAGGGGAAATCTACTTTGATGGCCGCCCGGCAAGGGACTACGAACTTGGTTCGCTGCGGAGACGAATCGGCTACGTATCACAGAGCGCGCTCCTTCTGTCAGGCACGGTACGGGAAAACCTCAGATATGGGAATTCTGAGGCAGGGGCGGAGGAGATTGTTCGAGCAGCAAAGGTGGCGGATATCCATGATTTTATCCAGAGGTTACCGGAAGGATATGAGACTGTAATCGGTGAAAAGGGAGTTAACCTCTCTGAAGGGCAGAAACAGCGATTAGCTCTCGCCCGGGCAATAGTCAAAGATCCGGACGTTTTGGTCCTGGATGAGCCAACTTCTGCCCTTGATAGCCAGACGGAGAAAACTGTTTTTCAGTCTCTCCCCTCTATTCTTAAGAACAGTACCCTGTTTGTGGTGGCCCACCGCCTTTCCACTATTATGAATTCCGATAGGATCTTTCTTTTGGATCAGAACCGCCTCATTGCCATTGGCACCCACGAGTCACTTTTGGCAAGCAATGACTACTATCGCTCCATCGTTTCCCACCAGCAAATCCAGCCGGAACAGGACAAGACAGAAAGAGGGCGCTATTACATGTAGCGTTGTCCATTTGTTCCGGTGGATTCAACCAGAGGGTTTAATCCACCCTACATAAATAAAATATTTGATATTCCTTGTTCGGTGTTCTGCGGTTAAAAAAGGCGTGCTGCAGAGACTGTTTTTGAAAGCAATTGTAAGGGGGGCATACACCACAAAGGTCACCAAGGGCACAAAGGTAAAACAATATTAAATCTTTGTGATCTTTGTGTACTTTGTGGTTAAATACAAAGGCCGGGCGAGGGGATCATTATCCGAGCTGAGGTGAAGCGGTGCCCTGTGAATTACTGAAGATCCTTCCAGGCATCATCTACAATTTCATGACTGACGATGGTCTTGTTCGCCAGATAGGTGGCAAGGAGGCTGCGATCGCAGAGGTTGTTGATTTCCCGAGGGATACCTTTGGTATACCTGAAAATAGCCTCGAGAGCCTCAGCAGTGAAAGGCATTCTCTTGCAACCTGCTACAGTCAGGCGATGCTTGATGTAGTAAAGGGAATCTTTATAAGGGAGAGGACTGAGCCTGTAACGGATTGAAATTCTTTGATCCAGAGGAGCAACCCTGGCAACCTGCTCGGACAGCTCCAACTGTCCAAGGAGAATCAGGTTGACCAGATACTTGGTTTGGGACTGGAGGTTGAGGAGCATGCGCAGTTCCTCCAGGGTGCTCTTGTTGTGGATAACCTGGGCCTCATCGACTATAAGCACCGAGCCCTTGGCCTCCACCATGTTTTTTCTCAACTGACCTTCCAAGATACCCAGCAAGTCAGCTTTTGATCGGTTGTATCCATTTGGGACCTGGAACAGCCTCATGGCCATTTCGAGAAATTCATTTGGCTCGAGGGCTGGATTGATCATGGCGACCACCCTATAGCGGTCTTTCCTCAGCCGATTAATCAGAGCATGGCTTATGATGGTCTTGCCGCAACCAACACCGCCAATAAGCATTGCTGCCCCTTTTCCCTGAGCGACACTATAATGCAAACGTTCCAGAGCCTCCTTGTGCATGGAAGAAGGATAAAAGAAGGTCGGGTTGGGAGCATTTTCAAAAGGAAGAATTCTTAGATCATAGTGTTCCAGATACATCTTAAACCTCACGCGTTGAGATTTTCTTCCGTAAGAGCATCTGCAATGTACAGCACCTGTTGTTCCCTTAAATCAACCGTCCGCGGCACCTTTACCCGCTTATTTTGAGCATCCACAATGATCTCTATCTTCGGTCTCAGGGGCTGATCTTCGTAGGTTTGTATGACCCTGCCAACGGCTCCGGAATTGAGCTTCACCAGGCAGTGGAGCGGGAAGACACCGAAGGTATTGAGAAAGGCTTTTATGAGCTCACGTTGGAAGGCAGTTTTTTTTGTCTTTATGATTTCCTTCACCGCCTCGAAATGGGAGAGCTTCTGTCGCTGGGGTCTGTTATGGGTCATAGCTTCGTAAAGATCCAGTATGCCTATGATTCTGGCGTAGGGGTTGATTGCATCTCCCTGGAGCCCCTGGGGAAAGCCGCTGCCGTCCATCCTCTCATTGACGTGGAGTCCACACTCAGCGAGGTAGTGGTGCTTCTCACCGAGGCCTTGTAGAATCTCAAAACTATCGTGGGGGTATTTTCGCAGTACCTCTAGCTCATCATCCTTGAGGGTTCCCTCTTTATAGAGAATTTCCTCAGGAACCCGCACTTTGCCGATATCGTGGACCAGAGCGGCGAGCCCTAATTCCGCCAAGAATTCCTTGGGCAGTTGCAGGGTATTGCCGATAAAAATTGCGAAAACGGTCACATTGACCGCTTTATTGACGAGGAAGGAGCTGGTTTCATCTCCATACTGGGCCTTGATAAGTAACTCTTGCGGCAAGCTGCCTTGCAAGCAGCTTTGTACGATCTCCTCGATCAGTGCCTCCCCATCGGTCAGATTCGGCTTCTTTTGCTCACGAACCTTTGCAAAAACATCCTCGACAAACCGGCAGGCACGCCGATACCAATCGTCCACATCAAGGAGAGGGGTGTCTTTTCCTGAAAGGTCCACAAATACCGAGCTTTCTGGCTCGGCTTCCATCTTGATGTTCTTTTTTTCCAGGTCAGAAAATCGTAACACCTTGCCTCACCATTCCCCGCAATAATCCCCGAGTCCTTTGCGATTCTCTCCGCCAGGGATTTCGGTTGTTAGAAATCAGTTGTCAATTTTCACAGTGGTGCTTTACTATTGCAAGAAGCACGCCAGTATGTTTAAATGAGGCCGTCTGAGGTTATGAACACTTTCAACAAGGAGAGAGCAACCATGAAACAGTTTTTGTCCAAACCTACCGTTTTGATCGCGCTCATTGTCATTTTTCTGGGGTTGCCTGTAGCTGCAGTGGCCCAGGACGCTCCCTCACTTGAAGTGGCGGTGGCTGCCATTTGCCAGGATGTGGTGGACCGTGAGCCAGTGGATGCCGGTGTGAGTTTCCCAGCCTCGGTGGGCACCTTGTATTGCTTTACCAAGATTACCGGCGCCCCGGAAGCCACCCAGGTAAGCCATGTCTGGTATTTTGGTGCCGAAGAGCGAGCTAGGGTAGAGCTAGACGTTAACTCAGACAATTGGCGCACCTGGAGTTCGAAGATTATTCAACCGCACGAAGTTGGTTCTTGGCGAGTAGATGTTCTCAATGAAGCGGGCACTGTGCTGAAAGAACTGCAGTTTGAAATTACTCAGTAAAAAGCCCGTTTAATCCAAAGACAACTGGAGACCGGCAGCTGCCAGCCTTTTCAGAACCACAGAAGTTTAGAACCTCAGAACCTCAGAGGGAAGAATCGCGGATTTAAGGTTAATGAGCCAGGAGTCAGAATTCAGAATCCAGGCGAAAGGCAGTTAAAGTTGGCTTCCTTGCAACCACTTGCTACTGGCTTCCGACCTCTGGTTTCTGACCTCTGGTTTGTGCCAGCTGATTGAGGTAGATTTCCAAGATGGTATACAAAAGTCATTGTGAATTTGAGTCAGCACCTGGCGAAACAGTGGTGCGCGGCAGGGTCGTGGAGGTTACGCCTCCTACCTTTGTGATAGCGGGACAGGATGGTGAACTGCGGCTTGCTGCCGATGGGAGTACTCTTCCAGGCTGCGGGGATATTGTAGAGGTGCTGGTGGATGAGATGCTCCAGCCGCCAAAGGTTCTGCGTCTCAATCGGCTTGTTGTTCCCTCCCAGGACCCGACAACCAACCCGGAAAGCATGTATCAGCGTTTGCAATGCCATAGTGGTCGTATCAAACAGTTGCTGCTCCTCAAGTCCAAGGGGTTGGGATTAATTCGTTCTTTCTTCTCATCCCGCGATTTTGTCGAGTGGCAGACGCCCCAGCTGGTTGTTTCACCTGGACTGGAAGTACATTTGCAAGGGTTTGTCACCCATTATGTAGATGCTCGAGGTGGCAGTCGACGCTGCTACCTTCCCACCTCCCCGGAGTTTTCCTTAAAAAAAGCTCTTTGTGCGGGCATGGAGCGTATGTATGAAATCTGTCGCTGCTTTCGAAATGGCGGGGAGTCAGGCCCTTTGCATCAGTGCGAGTTCACCATGCTGGAGTGGTACAGGGCCTATGCTGACTACCGGGCTATTATGGATGATGTGGAGGAACTAGGCCTGTATGTACAGCAAGAGTTGCATTCCTCTGATCATTCGGTTTTTCGGGGAAGAGAGATCAATTGGCGGCCGCCATGGCCCAGGATCAGTCTTCAGGAAGCCTTTAACCGATACTGTGGGATTAGCCTGGTAAGGGGCATGGAAGATGTGGAGTATTTCCAGGAAGAGGCGCGAAGACTACTTGGAAATTGCTCACTTGAGGAGCAAGATTTCGATTCACTTTTCCACCGGCTTTTTCTCACCTTTATTGAACCATCTCTGGGTTTGGAAAAACCTGAGATCCTCTATGATTATCCCATTAGCATGGCTGCTCTCGCCGCCAAAAAACCAGGGGCCCCCGCATTTGCCGAACGATTTGAACTCTTTGTGGCAGGCGTGGAAATTGCCAACGCATTTACCGAGTTGAACGATCCGGTGGAGCAGGAGCAGCGCTTTCAGGAGTCACTGGAAGAGAAGAGAAAGAGGGGCTACCCGGAGGTCCCCATTGATAGACAATTTCTTGAGGAGCTCAGCTGTGGAATGCCACCCTCTGCCGGAATCGCCCTCGGAGTAGAGCGCCTATTGATGGCCCAGACCGGCATCGAGCACATCGAAGATTTTTTCTTCTTGCCCCACCGGTGGGGTGCCATTGATGAGCAGAGGTTATGGCCCCTTTAGTTAGCTGGCAGCCGGCAGCTGACAGCGGGCAGCCACAGAATGAAAAGTTCGAAGTTCCGTGTGCCAAGTTCCAAATTTGATGGCCACTCTCATAAGCATTTTATTAACCTGAAACTGTGAACTTGAGACTTTGAACGTAACGCGAAACTGTGCTTTTATCTCTATGCGAATTTTTGCCTTCCCGCTATAATAAATGACCTTGCCTACCAGAAGTTGACTCTTGTGCTCAGGATAGGGGAATAGTTGAAGCGGGATTTGCAGACCGACGTTCTCGTGGTTGGCGCCGGACCGGCAGGCTGCATGGCTGCCTTGGAGTTGGCTCGTCAAGGAATTGACGTCCTGCTGGCTGACCGCAGTGAATTTCCAAGAGAAAAGATTTGTGGAGACGGTCTTCTCGAGGACAGCCTGAAGGTTTTAGAAAGTGCCGGCCTTGGCGCAGCGGTCCAGGAAAAAGCTCATCCTATCCGCAGTATTCTTTTCGTGGCTCCCAACGGGACTGAGTGTGAGCTGGAAGGCGACTTTTATACCGTACCGAGGAAGGAACTGGATGCGCTGCTCTTGCAAGAGGCTCGCAGGGGAGGTGCTCAGTTTCTGGGAGGGATTACGGTTTCAGAGCCGCTGGTCCAAAACGGAAGCTGTGTCGGAGCATTGGGACTTGATGAGGAAGGGGCCGAGATACGTATCGCTGCAAGGTTGGTTCTTTTAGCAACTGGTGCCAACGCCAGGATTCTGAGGGTCTTTGGAGTTCTGCAAAACAGGAATCATAGTGCCATTGGTCTCCGGGGCTATTTCCGCCTTACCGAGACCATAGATGAGAGCTCCATGGTCGTTGTCTACGATAGACGGGTCCTCCCCGGCTACGGGTGGATGTTTCCCCTGGGCCAGGGTATTTTCAATGTGGGCTGTGGCATTTTTCTCGACGGCCGGAAGAAGATGCCCCGTTTTGGACAGAATCTGATGGGATTTTACAAACATATTCAGCCACTTGCCCGTTATTTGCAAATGGCAGAGCAAATAGCGCCCATTAGAGCAGCAGCTATGCGCACGGGTTTTCAAGGGGCGCGGGCCTGCGCGCCGGGACTCCTCGTCCTGGGAGAGGCCCTCGGTCTCACATTTCCATTCATAGGGGAGGGGGTCAGTAGCGCCCTGGAAAGTGGACGTGTGGCCGCATCTGTGGCCCTTGAGGCCTTGGAGAAAAATGACTTCACCGGCCGTATGTTAGGGAGGTATGAGAGTGACCTGCGGAAGACACTGGACGGTCGGCATCAAGGATTTCTGGCTGCACAGCGGTTGTTTCGTTTCAAGTCAATGGCAAATCTTCTCATACAAAAGGCCGCTCGCAATCCAGCTGTAAGAGGGGTGGCCAGGCAGATAGTGCTCGGAGAGAGAGATCCTTTGGATGTTTTTTCCCTCCGGGGAATCTTGAGAGTTTTGTTGTTACGCTGAAGGGCTTAGAGCATAGAGTAGGGGGCACAAGGCTCAGGGCGCAAGGCGCAAGGGTGGAGAATTCAGACGCTAGGAGCCAGTAGCCAGTAGAATGTAATAATTGTTTTTGTTCTTTTCTCCTGGATTCTGACTCCTGACTCCTTTAAGTAGTTCCTAGTGTTAACGTCTGCCTGCTGTCTTCTAGTATGACCTGATCACTACCTCGCCCGGTTCTAAATCCATCTCCAGCAGCCCGAGTGCGTCTTGTAACACCCGCACCTGGATATCCCTGTCGTGGGCTCGCCCCATGGGATGACCCAAGGCGAAACCTGGGTACAAGGCTCTAGGTGGCTTGACTTTTTTGGTGATAGCCAGGTTGAGGGAGATGGAAACGGTAGATATGCCGTGTTCTTCGAGGATACGCTGAATCAATCCCACGGATTGGTTGCAAAGCCCTCAAGTGGGGGTAAGAAAGGCCGCGTCCACTCCATCGCTAAGCAAGGCAGCAGCGACCTCTGGTGCCGTCTCATGGGTCAACGTTTCTATGTGACGCTCCATAATATGTCCCATGAAGCTAAAAAACCTGGAGCCAATGGATCCGACCTTCCCTTGTTGGAAAAGTTCACGCAAAGGTTCTATAGGTAGCACAAGATTGGGATCGGCTAGGGCGTCAGCGTGATTGTAGTAGTCATGGGTAATGGTTAGTTGCTTCATGGCGATGTCTGAAGAAATCTCACGGTAAGATGGATCACCTTTTTTGTCCGCCATGTCAAAGGGATTCTGGTTCTTGGTATGAATACCGCCGGTAGTTAAGAGGCTGAGTCGACAGAGATTGACTGGTTTCTTCAATGGGGTAAAAGGGGTGGTGGTATTGACTATCAGGTCTGCCTGCTTTGCATAGAGGTCAACCAAGGAGGGGATTTTGGTGTAGACTTTGGCAAATGTCTGATTCTTGAAACGTTTGAATTTTCCCATAACGGTAAAGAATATAAGGACTTGAGCAAGGAAAGGCAAGGACAAAGGTGGTTAGTTCGTGTAGGGCAGAGAGTCAAGATGCACGATGCAGCATGCAAGCAAGCTCATAGCTATTAGCTCAAAGCTCTAAGACCAGCTGGCAGCTTGCAGGAGGCAGCAAAAGGGGGCTGGAGTGATGGAATCTTGGAATGCTGAAAAGCCTCGGCCCTTACGCCTTCCACCCTGAGCTTTTAACGCTATGATCTTTGCTCTCTGCTCTCTGCTTTTTTATTGACAACCCTCCAATACTTTGCTAATCATTTCACATCCTACTCATCTATACATATTAGAGTTAGATATTGCTTCTCGATTTTCAGAAGGGAGAGATCATGTACATTGGAGAACTACTTTGTAGCGGGTTGGCGAGAAGCGTTCAAAGCCTGCTTCCATGGGACATACCATGGCACGATCCAAGTCACGCCGTATTTTTTATCGCCTTCTATGGTGCCTTGGGGGCTATCGGCATGGGACTGACGGTTGCCCTCGGGCGAACTCTTTTGAACCTTTTCAAAAGGGATGCGGGTCACTAGCGAGACAACCCGCAAGGGCTTGCCGAAAGAAGCCGCACTTTGCCCAATTTTTTTGGGACAGAGCGCGGCTTTTGTAATTTTATACAATGTGCTTTATGCGAAACGTTCAGGATTCAGAATTTTTCTGTTCAAACAAGTCTTGCTGCTGGCTCCGTTCATGCGGAGAGAGGTTGAAGTGTTCGTAGGCGAGTCGCGTAGCCATGCGGCCCCTGGGGGTTCGGTTCAAATAACCCTCCTGCACGAGAAAGGGTTCATACACATCCTCTAGGGTGTCTCTCTCCTCACCCACTACTGCCGAAAGTGTATCGATTCCCGCTGGACCACCGTCAAACTTTTGGATGAGGGTGAGAAGTATCTTGCGGTCCATTTTGTCGAGCCCCTTTTGATCAACTCCCAGCATTTTCAAGGCCGCGTCTGTAACCGGCCTGTTTATAATGCCGTCCGCTCTCACTTCGGCGTAATCGCGGACCCTGCGCAACAAGCGATTGGCCACCCTGGGCGTGCCCCGCGATCTCCGGGCGATTTCCATGGCTCCCTCGTCGTCAATGGAAATACCCAGAATTCTGGCGGCTCGACTCACTATTTTAGCGAGGTGCTCGGGTGCGTAGAAATCCAAGCGCAGTACCACGCCGAAACGATCACGCAGGGGAGGGGTCAGAAGGCCTGCGCGGGTGGTGGCTCCTACCAGGGTGAATGGGGGAACATCTAGTTTGACCGTTCTGGCGCTGGGCCCTTGGCCGATGACCAAATCGAGTTGGAAATCCTCCATGGCAGGATAGAGGACTTCCTCTACAACGTGGTTCAACCTGTGAATCTCGTCAATGAAAAGAACATCCCGAGGTTCCAGGTTGGTGAGGATGGCGGCGAGATCACCCGCCCGTTCCAATACCGGGCCGGAGGTTGTCCGAATGTTGACGTTGAGTTCCTGGGAGACTATATAGGCAATCGTGGTTTTGCCCAGGCCGGGAAAGCCGTGAACCAGAACGTGATCAAGGGCCTCACGTCTCGCTCTTGCAGCCTCGATAAAAACTTTGAGGTTGTCCTTAATCCTGTCCTGGCCGACAAACTCCGCAAGGCTCAGAGGTCGAAGGCCGGCTTCGAAGCCAGTCTCTTCTTCTTTTTCTTCACCGTTGAACAGTCTTTCTTCCATAGTAGCTCACTTCGTTTGCTGCATAGAATATAGAGTATAAAGGTAAACCCACATTTCGAATTTGGAATTTCGAATTTTGAAATTAAAAATTCGAAATCCGCATGTCGCAATCCGAAATAAACTCGCTCTATGCCAGCGCGCGGAGTGACTCCTTCAGTAAGCTTTCGAGGGTGATTTCTCCTTCGAGTCGCTTCCTGGCATTTTCGATTGCCTGTTGGGCAACTCCCTTTTTGTATCCCAGATTAAGCAGCGCAGAAAGGGCATCCTTGATCACGGCCTCGTCAGCTGCTGTTTTGACTGGTACTGTGACATCGCGACCCATTGCCAGAACGGAGACCTTGTCCCGCAGCTCCACCATGATTCGCTCGGCGGTTTTGCGCCCTACTCCCGGTATAGAAATCAGCCTGGCGAGATTATTTTGGCCTAAAGACTCAACCAGCTCAGCAGGACTGATGCCGGAGAGGATATTCACTGCGAGACGTGGTCCAATTCCGGCAATACTCATAAGGCGGACAAATAAAGATTTTTCCTCTGGCGACTGAAATCCGTAAAGTTACAGAGTGT
>WOR8_10008999_pt1 | contig 12342 bp, 9 predicted proteins | sample DeeMarSeWOR38_10_FD_19890 | JGI IMG/M metagenome (IMG submission 19890) | reverse complement strand
TTTTTCTTGTCATAAAGACAGGCTTCGATCGCATTCCAGATTAAATTATTTAGCATTCTGCGAACGCTGGCAATGTCCAAACGAACATCGGGTAAATAAGGATTGATCTGATGTCTCAGTCGGATCTGCAGGCCTGCGGCTTTTTCCTGGAACAATTCCAATGAATCCCTGACCAATTGTCCGGGTGATACCATTTCGTATTCAAGCGGCCGGGTTTTTGATGAATATAAAATATTTTTGACAAAATCGGTGACATCGAAGATATTTTTATTGACAATATTCCATCCCCTTTTTACAAGCTTCAGATCCTCATCCTTTAACCCTTCATCAACGATGTAAGCACCTCCCTGAAGTCCCTCCAGAATGTTTTTTATGCCGTGAGATAGCAGCGCGATGGATTGACCCAGGGTGACCAACTCTTTTTGATCTGTTTTTACCAGGCTGAGGTTGGTAGTCATATCGATGACTGCCGTAACATTTCCATGGTCGTCCAGGATGGGCGATGTCTGAATGAGCATTTGACATCTTGTTCCATTGAGAAGCTGAATGGTTTCTTCTCCAATATGCATGCGCTTATCCCGGAAGCTCTCTTTAACAGGGCAGGAGGGGCATACTTCGTTTGAGCCCTTGTAAACCGTGTAGCATAACTTGCCGATCACATCACCAAAATCCCTCTTAAAATTATGATTAACAAAGCGAATGCGTAGGTCACGATCTTGAATGGAAATATAGCAGGGAAGAAAGTCAACGATGTTGTCGAGCTTCAGTTCCGTAATTTTGGATGGTGCAGCAGGCCCATTATCAGGTAATTGTCCTTTATTAGACATGATCGGATTCATATAATTATGGAAAAAATTCAGCTTTGCCCAGAAACTGCTTTATTGTCAGAGACATTTGCGGCTTCCGGTATTGTTTTTGGAAATCTAATCCGAAACGAGGTGCCCTGACCGGGGGTGGAATTCACCATAATTTCGCCACCGTGTTGTTCGATAATTGCATTAGAGATAAAAAGTCCAAGGCCTGTTCCTTTGCTTTCTTTTGTAGAAAAAAACGGTGTAAATAATTTTTTTTGAGTCTCGCTATCCATGCCGATGCCATTATCAGATATTTCAAATATGATCTTATCTCGGCGCTTTCTGACCCCAAACTCTATTTTATGTGATTTTTTTGTTTTGTTCTGGATACAGGCATCTTGCGCATTTTCAATGATGTTGATCAGGGCAGAATGAACATAGGCCTCATCCACCATGAAATCTCCGAGATCAGAATGAAAATCTTTTACGAATTTAATTTTTTGACTTTTCATTTTAGGTTCAAGTTCTTTGGCGACCTCTTCGACAAAATTTAAGAGATCGACCCGCTTTAATTTGAGCTCTCTTTGTTTGGCATAAAATAGGATGTCCATGACCATCTTACGAATTTCCGCAACCCTTCGCTTTACAATATCCCATCCCTCTTTGATCTGATTTTTGTTATCTTTGGCGAAGCCTAAATTGAGCAAATACATCCCGCCATCCAGGCCGGTTAATAAACCTTTGATACCATGAGATATCGACCCAATCATCAAACCCAGTGAAGACAGGTGGCTTTGCATCTCGGTTTTCTCACGGACAAGCCTTTCAAGATTTTCGGTATACTCTTTTAATTTCTGTTTCATGATAATCTTTTGACGCACTTTTCCCACAGCAACCTCCAGGGCATCAACGTTGATCGGTTTGGTGATAAAATCTGCCGCATCATACTTAAGACTCATGATGGCCAGGTCCATAGCACCGTGGCCGGTGATCATGATGACTTCGACCTCAGGATTTTCATGTTTAATCTTCCGAAGAAGCTCAATGCCATCCATGCCCGGCATTTTTATATCGGTAAGTACGATGGAAGGATTGGTTTTTTTGAATATGTGCAACGCCTCATCGCCATTTTCCGCTTCAAACACATCATATCCCATATCCGAAAGAGACAAGTTCAGCACGTCGCGCACATCTTTTTCGTCATCAACGAGTAGTATTTTATTTTCCATTTTTCTTTTCCGGTACAGGGAATTTTAAGATAAAACATGCCCCGCTAGGTTTATTGGCAACAACCTGGATGCTACCGCCACAGTCTTTCACAATCCCATAGCTAATGGAAAGACCCAAACCGGTTCCCTTGCCGACTTCTTTGGTGGTGAAAAAAGGTTCAAAAATCTTGTCGGCTATCGCCTTCGGTACGCCTTTGCCCGTATCACAGACTTCACATATAATTATTTTATCTTCGCGTCTTGTTTTTAAAATAATTTGTTTGTCGACATTTTCGGTTTCCTGGGGATCCCATCGTTCTTCAATGGCATCTCTGGCATTTAACAGGAGATTGATAAATACCTGCTCCAATCGGCTAGGATCGGCTTTGATCCTGGGCAATTCTTTTGCCAGGTCCCAAATTACCTCGATTCCCCTGAGCTTTAGCTGCTGGCTAAATATTTCAAAGGCTTTTCTCAGGACTTCGTTCACCTGGACTTTCTCCATACCAACGTCGGGCTTGCGGGCAAATTCTCGCATATGGTTGATAATTCTTGTAGCTCGGTCTACATTGCTGTCTATCTTACTGATCATGGTCGACATAATTTCTTCATCGATGTTTACCCTTTGATCTAATTTTTTTATACAAAAGCTACTTGCGGTTTTAATGACCGAAAGCGGTTGATTGAGCTCGTGGGCAATTCCGGTGGCCATTTCTCCCAGGGTTGCCATTTTGCTGGCCTGGATTAACTGTTGTTCGGTTTCAAGCCTCTTGGTAATATCACTGGTAAGCACCAGAAGCACTTTTTTACCTGGATATTCTGATGGCGAGATTCGAATGCTCACAAAAAGAGGCAGGCCTTTATGGTTTAATTGTTTCGCCTGTGATATCATTGTCGAAGTTTTGATCTTATCCGCATATCGATCTTTTTCCTCTTCCAAAAACAAATTTAAAAATGATGAGTGAATGATATCATCTCTGGTAAAACCGTAAACGGCCTCTACACTATCGTTGCAGTCAATGATTTCAAGTGTAACAAAATCTAAAACAAACACTGGATTCGGAATATTGTTGAAGATTTCATGGTACTTCTTTTCAGACTTCTCCAATTTATCCTCTAGTTGTTTCGGATGAGTTATGTCTAAACTCATCTCTATGGCGGCAACAATATCTCCCTTAGCATTTTTAATCGGAGATGTTCGCAGAATCCAGTGAACCGGTGTCCCATCTTTATTTACCCCAGTTTCTTCGCCATAATGAGTTTGACCATCTATAAATGTTCGCTCCACCGGGCAATTTACACATTTCTCATCTCGTCCTTTATAGGCATGATAGCAATATTCGCCGGGTTGAGGATCAAATCTTTTGGTGAATTCACGATTATATCTTAACAACTTATAATTTCGATCCTGTACAGTGATAAGGCAGGGTGCCCTTTCGAAAAGCGTCTGGTATTCATCCCTTTGCTCATTTAGTTCCGCCTGCTTCTCGGCAATCTTTTCACTCATTTGGTTGATAGCAGCCGCCAGCTGTCCCATTTCATCGCCCTGGCCAATATCTACTCTGTTGGGATACATCCCCTTGGCGATACGTCGAGTTCCGTCAATTAACTTGCGGATCGGTTGATTGACAAACCTCAATTGGAAAATAAAGATAATTGCGGATGTTACCAGGAATATGCCCCCTGCTAAACCAATTGCTCCTTTTTCAGCCATAAAAATTTCTTTATCCGTATCTTCCAGAGAAACGACTACATCCAGGGCGCCGAGTATCTTTTTGTCCTGAGGATGGACATGGCAGGCATCTGTGGAACACCCTGGTTCGTTACAAATCGGACTGATGATTCCCAGCAGACGATACCCTCGCGGCGAAGCAAATATCCTTATGCGTTCAGCCAATCCGAGATCAAACTGAGGGGGATCCGTGCGGTGACAGATATAGCAAGCCTCGTCCTTGATATTGGTCGTCGTTTCTAGTTCTGAGGGTTGGTTTGAAAATTTAATTTGGCCTTCTTTATTGTAGATGCGAATGGTTTCGATCTCTTTTTGTCTTCCGATGTTATTGATGATTTGGTTGATATCATCCCGTGAATTCAACATCATGGCATAATGGGTGCCGAGTCTAATGGTATTTGTCAACCTGTCGGTGCCGGCCACAATATTTTTCATGAGCTTTTTTTCCTGATAATTGACATTAAAGTAAGCCCAGGTCGAAATGGTAATAAGCAAGGTTAGGCCGACGGTTAAAATGAGCTTGGTAACCAGTCTCCTGCGTATGTTTTGGATAAGCTTAAGCATTTTTTACCAATTTGTGGCTTGTTACATGGTTAATATTTGACCTGGCCAGCCGGATGATAAATTCATATATCTTGCTTCTGCATCTCTAATTTTTTCCGGAAGCCGTCGGTGATGGACAAATTCAAATCGATCCGCAACTCCTGTTCAGGCAAAGCAAAAGCCAGCCCAATAAATTGAGGAAGATAGAGGATAGTCATTTGCAAATTTTCTTTGTGACGTTTAGAGATTTTCTGCTGATAAGCTTCCAGGTTCATCTGACACATCGGGCAAACGGTAATGATCGCATCAGCCCCTTTCGCACCTTGCAATATGGCAGCGACTAGCTCTAATCCCATATCCATTTTTGTATTCATAAGAGAAGCCCCGCAGCACTTTGCACCCATCTTCCAAGGGTGCACTTCTGCCCCGGTAACTTCAATCAGTGGTTCCATTGAGCGTGGGTCTTCAGGGTCATCAAAGACTGCATAAGGTCTCAGGCACTGACAGCCATAATACGGTGCAATCCGAAAGCCGCTAAACGCTCTTTTTAAATTCTGACGAATGGCTTGCGGACCCAAATCGTTGACGATGACATCAAGAAGATGCCGCACGCGAATCCGACCACTGATCTGGAGATGATCTTCTTGCAGAATGGTATTTAATTTCTCAAGAATTTCAGGTGCACCCTTTGTCTTTTCTTCGACTTTCTTTAGGTTTAGATAACAGGCACTGCACGGCACCAGTATATCCTTGACGTCATCCGTTTTTTCAGCAATAGCGATATTGCGGGCCGGCAGCGCCAAGGATAAAAGATAGCTGGTGGAGTCGGCCGCACTGGCCCCACAGCAGGTCCAATCTTCGATTTCCAGCAATTCCGCACCCAGTGACGTCATCACCGCCCAGGTGGATAGATTGTATTCCAACGCCGTTCCCTCCAGTGAGCAGCCGGGATAGTAGTGATATTTCATAACCTCTCCTCCAGTGCCTCGACGTTGCGGAAGATCGATTCTAAAGGTCGTTCCCGCCTTATGGGCGGCAACATTGAAACTTTGCCTTTAGACATGAGCTTCATCCCCAATGAGGCAAACCGCAGGGGAGTCAATGGATTTTTTAAAGCCGCAAAATACAGTGTCATAAACTCCATCTCATTGACGCGTCCGTGACGACGCACGCTTTGGATAAACGTTTTATAAAACTGAACACTATTCTTGTATTGTGAAAAATTTGCTCTCGCAGCAATTTGTTTAAGGGCCTCCATGGCCTCTGTAAGCGGAAGCCCTCTAGGACACCGCAGGGTGCAACAATAGCAGGCCGAACACAGCGCAAATGTATTACTCTGGAAAATCTCTTCGCTTTGATTCATCAACACCATGCGCCACAGCCGCCGCGGCGTATAATCCATGGCAAACTCATTCGGACATGAGCCGGTGCAGGTGCCGCATTGGATGCAGGCCCGGACCATTTCCTGAACAGGGGCCAAATTAACGCAAGCTTGAACTGTTTCATTACTTCTTATTAAATTTCTTGCTACATGCATAGAAAAGTCCTTTTGATTGAGCTCGGAAATTGCTTCGGATTGTTTGTTATTGGTTATTTGTCGTTTGTAGAAACACAAATTCGAAAATAAATTCCCAACCCGAAAAACAAATAAACACTAACGAATAACTTAACCTATGGCGGCATCAATCATTTCAAACATCTGCTGCTCTTGAAAACCCTTCAGGACCGATGCGCCGTTGGGGCAAGCAGCGGCGCAAGCGCCACATCCCTGGCACATCACCGGGTTAACCAGCACTTTTTCATGGTCAATGTCGATGGTGCGAGCCTTATAGGGGCACACACCTATGCAGCGCTCACACAGGCTGCAGAGGCTATGGCGAACTTTCGCCACTACTCTGCCCGCCGGCAAGCGCTCGCGGGCCAATATTCGCAAAGCTCTATGGGCTGCAGCTTCGGCCGTGGCAATGGTTTCCGGAATGTTTCGGGGAGAATGGGTCAGGCCACAGGCAAAAACTCCCTCTTTTAAGGAGTCAACCGGACGCCACTTGGAATCGGCCTCCTGGAAAAAGCCGTCCTGATCGACGGTCGCGCCAAAGGTCTGCGCAAGACCTGGCGGCAGATTCGGAACTACGCCGGTGGCTAAAATCACAAGATCAACCTTAATTTGAAGCTGTTTCCCGAGGATCGGTTCTAAAGTCGTCACCACAAGGCTCTCTTTGTCGGATTGGACCCGGGGTTTTTCATCAACCTGGTACTGGACAAAGATCACATTGGCTTTGCGGGCCCGGGTGTAATAGGTCTCGCTAAACCCATAAGCCATCATGTCCCGATAAAGAATATAGACTGATAGCTCAGGATTTTTTTCCTTGAGATGCAGGGCATGCTTTAGGGCGGTGGCGCAACACACCCGGCTGCAATAATTTCGCGGCTCCTCGCGTGAGTCGACGCATTGGATCATCACCACTGAATTTAATTTCCCGGGATCGATCGAACCGTCAGTCAGCTTTTGCTCTAATTCTTTCTGGGTGATAATTGAGGGGTGGGTACCGTATTCATAAGCAGAGGTAGCCGCCTCCATACCGCCGGTGGCCAGAATGGTCACTCCGTGTTCCAGGATTTGCATGCTCTCCTCCCGGCTTTCTATCGTGGTATGAAAACGTCCCACATCACCGATGGAATTGAGCACACGTGTGCGCAGGTGAACGTGCACCTTAGGATGCTTTTCCATCGCAGCTTGAGTTTTTTCCAGCAACGTATCGATGGGGTAACCCTCCAACGTTTCCTGCAGCCAGGTGAGATTTCCCCCCAGGCGTTCTTTCTGTTCCACCAGGTCCACCTCAAATCCATGATCGGCAATGGCCAGGGCAGCCGTCATGCCGGCAATGCCCCCACCGATAACCAATGCTTTTTGAATGGTCGGGATTGTGGCAACGGCCTCCGGATCGGCCCACTTTAGTCTGGCCATACCCATCTCTAAAGTTGAGATTACATTGCGTAAAATATACTGGTTATCCTCTAATTCTGCACTCGACTCGGCTGCCTTCGACAAGCTCTGGCCCCGAGCAAGTCGAGGGGAGCCGTTCGCCCCTGAGCTCACGACCGAGGGACTCGTCGCAGGTCGCATTCGCCATTCCGCATTCAAATCCACCACTTCCATCAGGGCAGGATCTAGGCCCGCCTGCCGGCCGAGTTCCTGGAGTTTGCGTTGATAGACATAGGGCAGACAGGCGCCGATCAGGACCCGATTGGGTTTGCTCGTTTCCACCAGCTGCACGAGAAGCTCCCATCCTTTGGCCGTGCAGGTTTGCTCAAGAAATTCCACCCGATCCACCAGAGGATCGGTCTGGAGTCGTTGAACAATTTTCAGTGGATCCATAGTTTGCGAAAGATGATCCCCGCAAGTGCAAACTGCCACCAGAATTCTGGGAATTTCTCTGATTACATCGCTGGGTGCCGCCGGCATGAATCACCCTGGAGGCATTCAGCGCGGCAGCCGATGCCTGAGTAACCGAGTCACTGATGTCTTTGAGGCCTGCAAAAGATCCGCCCAATACAATCCCGGCCTTTTGGGCAAGGGTTAAAGAGAAGGGTTCGGTTTGTCCGAATCCCCAGGAGTTCAGCTCGAGTCCCAGCATCTCGGTCAACTCCGAGGCGCCGATGGCCGGTCGTTGCCCGACGGTAAGAACCACCATATCAACGTGCGTTTCTTTGAATTCACCGGAAAGATCCACATTGTGGATAATCAGATCTGCGCTGTTGACATCTTGCACGACCGAGTGAATCCGTCCCCTTTCAAAACGAATATTATGATCTGCTTCGGCCTGCTGCCGATATCGTTGAAAGCCCTTGCCGAAGGTCCGCATGTCCATATAAAAAATGGTTGCTTCTAAATCTTCGTGAGTTTTTTCTTTGGCGAGCAGGGCTTCCTTGATGGCAGCCATGCAGCACATGTTGGAGCAAAAGTCGGCCTCCATTTGTATATCTCGAGACCCCACACATTGGATCCAGGCAATTCGATGGACCGGCTTTCCATCCGGCGCACGCACTAACCGTCCCGCATGCGGCCCGGTGCCGCTCAACAGGCGTTCAAACTCCAGGCTGGTGACAACATTTGGATACACCCCGTAGCCAAATGTGTTTTTCCCAGAGGCCGGATCAAAAAAATCAGTACCACCGCAAAGCACGATGGCGCCGACTTCTATTTGCCGCCCTTCAGCTGCCGCCAAATCCTGATATATTCGCAGCACCATCGGTACCATGGTTTCAGGATCAAAGGGTTTTACCAGGTAATCCAACGCGCCGATTTTCATGGCTTCAACCGCCGTCTCTACCGTGGCATAGGCCGTCATCATGATCACATTTAAATCCGGAAAACTCTCTTTGGCCTTTTGAAGGACCTCAACGCCATCCATTTCCGGCATCTTAATATCCAGCAGCATTAATTGATATGTCTGCTTTGTCAGCTGGTCCAGCGCTTGCGGGCCGGATGCAGCCATATCCACCGAAAAACCTTCCTCTTCAAGCCATTCTTTGAGGGAATCGCGCACGATGAGTTCATCATCGACAACTAGAATGCGAAACCCCTCGCGTTCCTGCTCCGGCAGGTGAATGGCCTCGGTTGGACAAATCTCTACACAGGCACCACAGCGGGTACAGGTGGCAAAATCAATTACGTATGGGTTGGGAATGGCATGGGGAACCGGCAGATAAACGGCCTTGCGTTTGGCCAGACCGGCATTGAATTCATCCGGGACTTCCACCGGACAGACGTTTACGCATTCCCCGCAACCGATGCACCGATCCGCATCCACCCAATTCGGATGTTGCTTGAGCATCACCTGAAATTGGCCGGGTTCGCCCTCAACAGAAGCAATTTCCGTGGAAAGAAGAATTTCGATGTTCTCGTGAAACAGCCCTTTGCGCAGACAATATTGGGAGCTTGCGTCCCGATCGACCAGGGGTAGCATTTTGCACATACCGCAGCGATCGGAGGGAAACTGGTAATCAAGCTGGCTCAGAATGCCTCCCAGATGGGCAGAGCGGTCAATCAGGGTAACCCCATAACCAAATTCCGCCAGATCCAGCGCGGCCCGGATACCGCCTATGCCAGCCCCTACAACGAGTGCTTTGCCAATTTTGCTTATCATAAATCCCCCAAAGATTGCCTGTCTGTAAAGTTATTAAGCCGGTTTTCCGTAAACGGCCACTTCTTTGAGATCCTCCCTCAAGTACTCCCGTTCATTTTCACCGAGAATGCCAAGTGCAAGACAAATGATGGTCCACAGATGTATCACTCCATAACCGCCGCCGTAATGCTCGCTGAGCTCATGAATTTGCGCATGGCAGTTGTGGCAGCCGGCGATGCAATAGTCTGCTCCGGTGGCCTTGATCTGATCGTCCTTTAATCGCCCGAATTCCAGACGCGCCTCCTTATATCCGGATTGCAGAAAGCCACCCCCGCCGCCACAGCAATAATTATTTGATCGGTTCGGGTGCATATCGATGAAATTCTCCTCGCCCACGACAGTCTTCACTACAAAACGAAGCTCTTCGGCAATGGGATCGCCAAAACTTTTGCGAACGATTTGACAGGGATCCTGAACGGTAAATTTAATTTTCAAATCCTTATTCCAGTGGGAATTCACATTCAGCTTCCCCTCCCGAATCCATTGGGCATAATATTCGTAAATATTCTTCACCTCGAATTTGTGGGAAATGTTGAATTTTTTCAGTCCTGCCAGGACTGAGAAGGTCACGTGCCCTCATTCGGTATTGAGAAAAATTTTACAGCCCAGATCATCGGCCTGCTTGGCAGCCGTGCGGGTGATATGTTCCCAGGACTCACTGTCTGACAGAAACATGCAGTAGTTTTCTCCGCCCCATCCTTTGCTGCCGTATGTCCAGTCTGCCCCCACCAGGTGCAAAATTTTCCACAAAGGCACCATTTCATCCGGTTCGGTGACGGGTTCCCGGGAGTTTTGATTCAAAAAGAAATAGGCACCTTGCTTGTCAATGGGAGCCTGCATGTCTTTAAATTCGGGCTGGGCCTCACGGTACTCTTCCAGCACATCTTCCACCACGAAGGTGAAATCCTCCGGAGATGCCCCCATGGCACTGCAGCTGTCATTTCTCAAGGCCATATCGCATGACCCGAGAATGCCCTTTGGACGCTCCTCTCTGGGCCAACTGCCCCGGGCATGGTAAACCAGCTGGGGGATATCAATTTCCATGGGACACACATAAATACAGCGCTGGCACATGGTACACATCCAGGCCCAGTCCGATTTCAAAATTTCATCGTCCAGCCCCAGTGCCGCCATGCGCAAAAATTTGCGCGGATCCATGCCGTCGAGGCCTGTGGCCGGGCATCCGGATGAACAGGCCCCGCAGGTTAAGCATAGATTCAGATTGCCGCCCTCCGGCAAAATCTCCATAACTTTATCCACGAATCTGTTTTTTTGCTTCCTGTCCAGCTTGATGACCTCTTCAGACATGGTTACCTCCTTGACCAGTTTTGCTTAAAGATCTAATTTTATTTGATCTAAATCCGCTAACCCATCATTCCACCATTCCATTATTCCAGTATTTCAATCGGGGCGAAGCCCTATATTCTTATCATTTTATCCCCACCACCTCGGCAAACTCTTCCTCTCGAAAAACCGACAGGGGGGGATCTTCATCGACACTTTTCCCGGCCTCATAGTCAAATGCCTGCTGCGTGCCCTCAGCAATCGTGCGGAATAATTCCATTACCGGAATATCATTGGGACAGGCATTGGAACACTGGCCGCAACCCACACAGGCGGTGCTCATATGCGCCAGGCGCGTCATATGGTAAAAAACGGTATCTGTCGGCATTTTGATGATTCCCTTGCGGTTTGCCCACCGTAGATACCGGGAAGGGTCATGGTTGAACACGTCGGTGACAAATACGCATTCCTTGCAATAGCACACCGGGCAGGCCACACGGCAATTGTAGCAGTTGACGCATGTGACAAAGTAGGCCGTCATTTTTTCCAAACTATCGGTTACTTCACGGGTATTGGCAAACATCTCATCGCGGTATGCGGTGCTCTTCTCAATCACGTCGGCAACTGCACCCTGGCGCGCGGCAGGTTCCTCGATTTCGGAAAGATCAAGCTGAGCTAATAAATCCTGGCCGACATCGGTTTGAGATTTAATCAATATCTGGTCTTCGACATCAATTCCATAAAGCCCGATGATAGCATCGGCATTGGCAGCCACCGGATATTCACATGCCTTGCATGCCGGTGCCAGATCTATTCCGTCTATCTGCCCATCATTGCCGTCCATTATGTGTTGGTAGAATTTAACAGTTGATTCGTTCCCATTCTGCTCAATGAAGCGGAAGTAATCTTTGTTTTGGTATGCGCCGAGGCAGTCTATGCCAATGAGCAAGACCTCATCTGTACTGCCCTGCTTGAGTTTCACAAGTTCTACAAAGGCGCGAATCTCGCAGGGGCGCATTACCGCCGCAATTTTAGCGCCGATGGGTTTGCGAGTCAGACGGGAAACAATTTTGGCAGCGTTTATGGGAAATGCCGGTGCCAGGGGATCTACACCATTGAGCTGATCAGGGTCCGTCACCAGCGTAGGCATGACCATGTTTTTCATCGGCAGATGCTGCGGAACCAAAATTGCCTGAATATATTCGATTTCTAAAATATCCTTAAAAAATTCGCGCAGAGCACCTAAAAGGTCCTTTTCTTTCACATCAATTTTAGCCGTAATTGTCATTGTTATCTCCTTTACTTGTCACTGGTCACTGGCGGCCGGATTGAACAGCGAACCGCAGAATTTCGAAAGATAGAATCGCTGTGCTCTGCGTTTTGCTCTATGCTTTTACCTTCCGCATTCCGCATTCCGACTTCCGCATTCAGATCACCATCTTCAACTTTGCTTGACTCGGTCCCAGGGCTTTCACCTGGGTCACCAACTTTTGCATGATTTCGGCAAACTGGATTCCATCGCTGGCACCGATCCAGGTTAATCTGAGGCGCTCCTGATCAAAGCCGAACTGAGGCAGAATCTCCTTGAGAAGTTT
>WOR8_10006181_pt1 | contig 12342 bp, 10 predicted proteins | sample DeeMarSeWOR38_10_FD_19890 | JGI IMG/M metagenome (IMG submission 19890) | reverse complement strand
CCGCCGGATGCGCCTCCCGTAAATCAGCAAATCTGACGATGCTCGAGTGCAGAAAGGTCAACGGCGCGCCGGTCAGGTCGCCGACGATGCCCTCACCAGTGAACTGCTGCCACAGGCTCTCCGTGGTGCGGTCGTACATGACCAGGTCCGAGTTGCGCAGCAGGCCCGAGGTGCCAAACTCATAGACTTCGCCATCCAGGCGGCGATCAAAGGTGATGGCCGAGTTACACAAGGGGCAGAAGGTGACGGCTACGGGAACATCAGTTACTAAGTCGTTGACGATCTCGTGCCAGGTCAGGATCTGTAGCGGGTAGGCTCGGGCAGCGCCGTCGATCTCCAAGGCGATGACCGGCTCGTTATGAGCTGCATCGGGGCTGATGAACTGGGGGTCGTCGATGGAAGGAATACCATCGCGCGGCGGGCCACCGGAAAGCAGCTCGTTGTACTCGATGGCGTGCCGGTTCCAGTTGGTGTTCCACGAGTTGGTGGCAGTCCTCAGCTGGCCGGGTCGGTCGTCCTCAGTCAAGATGGTCACCTCCTGTTTAGCTTCAGCAACCGGCTTGGCGTCCCCCACATCAGTCGAAGCCGCTTCTTGCTCGGCAATGCGCTCGTCCGCCTCCAAGACGGTTACAGGCTCCTCCACGCTGGCGGCCAGCGTTGTTTCGTTTCTGCCTGCGGTTGCAGCGGCGTACACTACAACGGCGACTATAGCCAACAGGCCAAGTATCAGCCAAGTTCTGGGTTGTTGTATCTTATCTAACATCACAATCCTCCTGAGTGTTATTCTAATCAAACCAAGTCCAGCTTATCTGTTAGGTCCAACGCACCTTGAGGGCGTTGGACCGTTGCTGCCAATTTAACCTTGATCCACTCCTAGTACCCTTTCACGATGATTTTGATATACCAAACTCGTGCCCAGGTAGGCTTTATGAAGTTTATCAAAACCACTTTGATGGGGCACTAGAAGATCGAGTCGGCGAAGAAGACCCAGTAGTAGATCAGGTACGTGCCGGCGCCCACCATGAACAGTGCACTCACCCGGTGTACGTAAGGGAGCGCCTGACGCAACGCCCGCGCCACCGTTCCCTGGAACAGGGCCGCTCCCAGCGTGACCGCTACCAGGATGCTGCCCATCCCCAACGCGTAACCGATGAACTGGCTGAAGGAGCCGAGCAAGCCCTGGCTGGCCAAGGAGCTGCCCACTACCACCAGGAATATGGGGAGCGTGCAGCTCAGCGAGCCAATGGCGTAGACGATGCCGTAGAGGAACACATTCCTCAGATTGCGCTGCGGACTGACCGTCACCCGGCTGGCTGCCATAATGCCCAAGGTGCGGTGCGTGATCAGGAGCCACAGCCCGACTGCGATCATTATTCCTCCGATGGCTACTCCAGCGAAGGGGAACACTCGTACCAACCACTGCCCACCGGCCGAGATAATGCCACCTACCACCGCGAATACCACCAGGAAACCTAACGTGGTCACAGCGCCCAGTAGCAGGCCCTTCGACAGCCGCCGCCCGGCTGACTGCTGGTAGAAGCCCTCCTCCTCTGTCCCCAGGTGGTAGGAGATGTAGGCCGGCAGCATGAAGAATCCACATGGGTTGACACTGGCCACAATGCCGGCCGCAAAGGCAAAGCCGATTGGCAACAGGCCAGCCACGTTGGCTACCGTCGCCTCGGCGCTATCGCGGATGGCGAGTAGCAGGACGAACAGACCGATGACCAGCGCCACCGGAACAAGAAATGAGGCGAGTCTGACCAGATTACTTCCAATAGTCGGCCGGCGTTCGGCGTCGGCTGACGATGTTGCTTCAGGAGTCATAGATTCGGTACTCATCTTTACCTCCCCGGTATTGGTTCCAAATATCGGTTTCACTTAATCTGATGACTCTGGGAAAACACTTCTTACCGGCCCGCAGCCGGGTGCGATTGACTGTAACGCGATGGGGACCGATTTATGGGCGGATTTGTGGGTACGACTTAATGACACTCGTCACCTGTTTGTACCTAGTAATCATACTGGTGGTTAGGTTCACCAAGGATTACTAAAGTTGATCTCGTTTGTCACCTTTCGCCCCTTCGGGTATAATGCCGCTTGTACTTACCTCTTCACCCGCCCTTGCAGACCATTCTGGAATTCTGACCGCTTGGCGGGATGTCCGCGAACAGACCAGCTCGATAGTGACGGAACAACCCGTGCTCCAGGTTGTCATTCACTTTTTGTTCACAAACCAGTCTCGCTTCTGGCCAAGGAGCTAAAACATGAATTCTGAACTGAAAGCGCGTCTCTCGAAGCTGGGCAGTGACCTGCACGCTGGTCAGGTGGACCGGGCGGCCCTCTTTTGGCTCAAGGTATTCGTTGACGAAGCGGTCGCGGCCGGAGGTGAGGTGCGTTCTGATCGTTGGGTGGAGGTTGGCTTGGTGGCGGGACAGCACATCATGGGTCTGACGTCCACGGCGCTGGGGCCCCGCCAGCAATTGGTGAGTCGCTACGGCCTGTTTCGTTTCGTTCGCTTGAAAGATGATGTCGCGTTGAGCGGTGAGGATCTGGTCGACCTGGACTGGGGACGAAAATACCGGGTTGGCCTCATGCCCGCTTTCACCGCCGACCTGCCCGAACTGGGTGACTGGACGGCGGAGCGGTGGGATGAGCTAGGCGGCGTGGCGCCCGAATTTGCCGCCCTGGAAGAGGTGCTGGCCCTGCACAGCCCCCAGGGCCCGACCACCTTGATCGAAGTACTGCATGAATGTCAGGCCATCTTCGGTGGTTGGCTACCCCGCCAGGCCGTTGAACGGGTGGCGGCTGTCCTCCGTGTGCCGGTCGCAGACGTATACGGTGTCACAGAGTTTTACGCAATGCTTTACACCCAACCGGTGGGCCGCAAGGTGATACGCGTTTGTCAGGACGCCCCGTGCGCTCTCGCTGGTGCCGATACGCTGATGGGGGGACTGCGTCGGCGGTTGGGGATCCGGCCGGGCGAGACTACGTCTGACGGCCAGTACAGCCTGGAAGCGGTGCGCTGCCTGGGGCTGTGTGACCGCGCCCCGGCGACACTGGTCAACCTGGATCGGTATGCGCCTCTCGATCCAGCCGATCCACAGGCCTTGTTGGACGGAGGGCCGTCGAGTGAGCCGTTGGCCATCGGTGGGCTGGTCAAGCTGGCTCTTTCCAACGTGGGCGTGGTTGACCCCAGTCGCCTCGAAGATTATGTCTCTCAAGGGGGGCTCGCAGCTCTGCGCAAGGCGTTACGCGCCATGACGCCAGCTCAGGTGTTGGAAGAGGTGAAAGTCAGCAAGCTGGTGGGGCGCGGCGGTGCGGCCTTTCCCACTGGTCTGAAGTGGGAGTTCGCGGCCCGCAATCCGGGACCGCGCTACGTGATCTGCAACGCCGATGAGAGCGAACCGGGGGCCTTCAAAGATCGGGTACTTATGGACGGCGACCCCTTCCGAGTGGTCGAGGGGCTGATCCTGGCCTGCTATGCGGTCGGCGCCCAGAATGGCTTCATCTATGTACGGGGCGAGCATCGGCGCGGTTACGAACGGTTGGCCAGGGCCGCGCAACAGTTACGAGCAGCTGGCTACCTGGGTCAGAACATTCTGGATAGCAGCTTCGACTGCGAAATCGAGGTAAGACGTGGCGCGGGGGCTTACGTCTGCGGCGAGGAGACGGCCCTGATGGAGAGTATTGAAGGCAAACGCGGGTTTCCCCGGCTGCGACCCCCCTTCCCAACTGACTCTGGTTTATGGGGCTGCCCAACAGTCATCAATAACGTCGAGACGCTGGCCAAAGTGCCACCCATCATCCTGCACGGTGCGCGGTGGTACAAGGCCCTGGGCACGCCCGAATCGGCGGGCACCAAGCTTTTCGCCGTCAGTGGCTCCGTGCTCCGGCCCGGCGTGTACGAAGTACCCTTCGGTGTGCCGCTGGGTCACCTGGTCTACGACCTGGCCGGCGGGCTACAGGAGGGCCGGGGGGTGCAGGCCATCCTCACCGGCGGCGCAGCCGGGACGTTTCTGACCGCCGAGCACCTAGACGTCCCGCTCAGCTTTGAGGATTTCAAAGAGGTGGGTGGTACCATCGGTGCCGGGACCATCATGGTCTTTGACGACACGGTGGATTTGCGGCAGGTGTTGCGGCGTATCGCTGACTTCTTCGCCCACGAAAGCTGCGGCAAGTGTTATCCCTGCCAGATGGGTACCCAGCGCCAGGCGGAGATCCTGGCCAGGGTAGCCCAGAACGAGACCCGGCCCAGTGATTTAGACAGTCTGCTCGAACTGGGGGCGGTGATGACCGACACCAGCATCTGCGGTCTAGGCCAGACGGCATCCATGGCAGTTATGAACGCTTATCAGACTTGGCCTGAATTGTTTGCCTCATCATAGTGATACCTGGTCATTGCCAGCGAGCCATCGGCCATGCCAGAATTGACCTTAGCGGAGAAGAGTGAGGGGTAGTGATGAAAAGGATCCTAATTTGGTTCAAATGGATTGTCCTGGGCCTTCTGGCTTTCTTGCTTGTGATCGTCGTCGCTGCGGCTGGCGTCATCACCTATGACAGTTTGTTCGGTCCAGGAGCGATCGACTTTTCCAACACCGAATATGCAGACGCGCAAGGAAACACGCTCTACGGCTATCTGGCTCTCCCGGATGGTCCCGGCCCGCATCCAGCCGTCTTGCTCATCCACGAATGGTGGGGCTTGAACGAAGGCATTACCATCCTGGCCGATGCACTGGCCCAGGAGGGGTACCTTGTTTTTGCCCCGGACGCCTATCGGGGAAAGGTCACCGCACTTTTTCCCCGCGCGCTTTGGCTGAGACTGACCACTCCAAATGAACGAGTTGCCCAGGACGTGGACAGTGCCCTGGCCTACTTACTCAGCCTGGAGCAGGTAGACCCTGAGCGAGTGGCCTCGATGGGTTTCTGCTTCGGGGGTGGCCATTCGTTGCAGTTGGGATTACGCCAATCAGAAAACTTGGCCCTGACCATCATTTACTATGGCGCTTTGGTGACAGATCCCGCTTTATTACGGCCATTGACCGAAGCCCAGCCCGTCCTCGGCATCTTCGCCGAAGAAGACAACACCATATTCCCCGAAGAAGTTCTCGAATTTGAGGCAGCGCTCAACAGCCTTGACATCGAAAATGAAATCACCGTTTACGAAGGCGTTGGTCACGCCTTTGTCACGGCGGAAAACTACAACCAGCCGGGACCGGCCATGGACGCCTGGCAGCAAACATTGGCCTTCCTGGAAAGAAATCTGAAAGGTGAAGAATGACCATGACCGAATCGATGACCAAAGCTAGGATCATGGACCTGGTCCAGAGTGAGCGACGGGCTCTGGAACGTGTACTGGCGGGGTTGGGTGAAGCGCAGATGATCCAACCGGGGGTTGAGAATGGTTGGTCGGTGAAGGATATTATGGCTCACATCACCGATTGGGAGCGTCGTATGGTGGGCTGGATTGAGGAGTCCTTACGGGGCGAAGTGCCCCAACGACCGGCACCCGGCATGACGTGGGACGACCTGGATGGCCTTAACGAGCAGACCTATTTGCTGAACAAGGACAGGGAGTTGCGCAAGGTGCTGGCTGACTTTCACCGCTCTTACGAGGATGCCTTGCAGGTCGTGGAAGCCCTGACCGAAGAGGATTTGATCGATTCCCGGCGCTTCGCGTGGCGCGGAGGCGACCCGATGTGGCACATGGTCGCCAGCAACACTTGGGAGCATTACCAGGAGCACCGAGAGTCAATTGAAAAATGGTTGAAGGGAGCTAAGTCCTGACAGATTATTGAAACTCAAGGTCAGTGCCAGCAATGAACAGGAGAAGAACAATGTCATTCATTGAAACCATCTCTGAAGAGGAAGCCACTGGCGAGCTGCGCGAGCTATACGATTCTCGCCTCGAGAAAAGGGGCTACGTACCCAATTACTTGAAAGCACTCAGCCTGCGACCGGGCGTCTACCAAGCCTGGTGTGACCTGGAAATGAGTATCCGACGCAATATGCGGCTGAGGCGGTATGAGCTAGTTACCATCACCGCTGCAGCCAGTCTGGAATGTACCTACTGAACACTGGTACACGGAGCGGTGCTCCGTAACAGTTTGTTCGCTCCCGAACAGGTTGAGGCGATCCTCACGGATTTCCGGGATGCAGGACTGGAGCCAGCGGAAGTAGCTATGCTGGTCTTCGTGGAAAAGGTCATACACCATACCCACCACATATCACCCGAGGACATCCAAGAGTTGCGTTCCTACGGCTTCTCCGATGCGGAGATCCTAGATATCACCTTGGCGACCGCCGCCCGCAGCTTTTTTGCGAAAGTGCTGGATGCTTTGGGCGCAGAACCCGATGACCTATACATGGACCTGGAGGAGGGTCTGCGCGATGCATTGACTGTGGGGCGACCTTTCGGCTAGATTCTGACAGATGAATCATAGAGACCAGGTGTTGAGAATGAACAAACCAGAGGAGTCATCGGTAGTTTCCCTGACCATCAACGGACGGACAGTACAGGTTGCGCCGGGCACCACCATCCTCCAGGCAGCCAAGAACATCGGCGTCAACATACCTACCATCTGCTTTCATACCAGCCTGACGGCTAATGCCGTGTGCCGCCTGTGTGCAGTAGAGGTAGTCGGGGCTCGTACCTTGCAGGCGGCCTGTGTGGTCCCAGTGGCACCCGACATGGTGGTCAACACCGAGACGGCCCGGGTCAAAGCCGCGCGACGAGTGATCCTGGAACTGCTGGCCTCCACTGTCGACCTGCACGAGGCTCCGGAGATCCAGACCTACATCGAGCAATACGGGGCTCGGGTGGATCGCTTTGCCGGAGGCCTACGACGCCAGTTTGATGTCTTCGACGACAATCCCTTCTACATCCGTGACTACTCTCAATGCGTCATGTGTTGGCGGTGCATCCAGGTATGCGCTGAGGATGTGCAATATACCTATGCCCTCACCTGGGGCAGTCGCGGCATGGAGAGTCACGTGGTCACCGCCTTTAGCGAGGATATGCCAGATACCACCTGTGTCTTCTGCGGCAACTGCGTGGGTGTGTGTCCCACCGGCGCCCTGAAGGGCAAAGTTGAATTTGAACTGGAAGGGTCATATGGGCATCCATAGGAGGCGCCCCTAGCCGTCTACCGTCTCGTGGAGGAACTCATGGAAGCTGAGCGGGTTGTGCGTTCTACCTGCCCTTACTGTGGGGTAGGTTGCCAGATATCCTTGAACATCAAAGATAATCGCATCATACGCGTAGAGGCCCCCTTTGACGCCGCGCCCAATTACGGCCGATTGTGCGTAAAAGGGCGGTTCGGGCTGGACTATGTGCATCACGGAAGCCGCCTGACCGCCCCGCTCATCCGCCGCAAACCCCAAGCCCGCGGCCAGCGTACGCCTGCTACTTACCCTGACGACTGGCGCGAGGCAGCCTGGGACGAAGCGCTGGATTTGGTGGCCCGTCGTATTCTGGAATTACGCTGGCGCTACGGGCCAGATAGCATCGCCGCCAATGCCTGCGCCAAAGCCACCAACGAGGACAACTACCTTCTGCAAAAGTACGTGCGGGGTGTGCTAGGTACCAACAACGTGGACCACTGCACCAGGCTGTGCCACGCTGGCAGCGTTGCGGCGCTGCAGCTGGCCATTGGCTCCAGCGCCATGAGCAATTCCATTGCCGAGATGAAAGACCTGGAATGCTTTATTGTTACCGGCTCCAACACCACCGAGAATCACCCAGTCATCAGTACTTTTCTCAAAGAGGCTGTGTGCCAAAGCGGAGCGCAGCTGATCGTGGCAGATCCACGCCAGATCGAGATGACACGCTTTGCCGATCTGTGGTTGCGCCACCGGCCTGGCACCGATACTGCCCTCTTTAGCGCTATGGCCCACGTCATCGTCCAGGAGAAGCTGTACAACGAGAAGTTCATCGCCACCCGGACCGAGGGGTTCGCAGAATATGCGGACAGCCTGGCCGACAAGACTCCGGAATGGGCCGAAACGGTCAGCGGTGTTCCAGCGGATGACATCCGCCGGGGGGCACGCATGTATGCCAGGGCCAGCGCAGCCGCCATCTACTGGGGAATGGGCATCAGCCAGAGCACACATGGCACCGATAATGCGTTGACGTTGGTCAACCTGGCGCTGCTCTGCGGCCACATAGGCCGGCCTGGCACCGGGCTCAACCCGCTGCGCGGCCAGAATAACGTGCAGGGCTGTTCCGACTCAGGTGGCATGCCCACTGTGTATACGGCCTACCAGCCGGTAACCGACCCCGATGTGCGTCGCAAATTCGAGGAAGCCTGGCACACCCGGCTATCCGACCAGCCCGGACTAACCACGACGGAAATGGTGGACGGCATCCTGAGCGGTCAGGTCAAGGGTTGGTATGTGATGGGTGAGAATCCTCTGATGAGCGATCCAGACCTGAACCACGCCCGGCATGCCATTGAACAGTTGGAATTCTTGGTGGCCCAAGACATCTTTTTTAATGAAACCAACGTTTACGCTGATGTCATCCTGCCGGCTGCTAGCTTCGCCGAGAAGGACGGTACCTTCACCAACTCCGACCGGCGCGTACAAGGCGTGCGCAAGGCTCTCTCCCCACCGGGTCAGGCACGCGCTGACTGGGAGATCGTGGCCAACTTGGCGCAACGTACCATCACCCTTATCTGCCAGGGGGTCGATCATTATCCCGATAATGCTTGCCGAGATATGGATGAGGTCATCTGCCACAATAGGGAGCGCATTTTGGGCAGCTGGATCTATGTCGCCCCATCCGAGGTTTGGGAGGAGATGCGACGCGTTACCCCCGACTTTCAAGGCATCACCTACGCGCGCATCGAACGTGAGGGAGGGGTACACTGGCCATGTCCCGAGCCTGGCCATCCTGGCTCACCCTACCTCTTTTCAGAAGATTTCCCCCGCGGGCGGGGAGTGTTCTGGTCAGTATCCTATGGCACCGAAAGCGAGTTGCCTGACGACGAGCATCCTTTCATCCTCAATACCGGGCGCCTACTCTACCACTGGCACGGCGGCACGCTGAGCCGCACCTCGGCGCTAAACGATATCTGGCCCGAATGTACGGTCGAGATGCATCCCAACGATGCCGCTCGCTTGGGTCTGGATATGGGGGATTGGGTGGATGTGAGCAGCCGACGTGGGACGATAACCGCACGACTGCTGGTAACTGCCCGCTCGCCGGAGGGGGTAGTATTTATCCCCTTCCACTTCGTTGAGGCAGCCGCCAACGTCCTGACCGACCTGCGACTGGACGAGCGCGCCAAGATCCCCGACTACAAAGTGTGTGCCGTGCGGGTGGCCAGAGCCACGACTATCCCCACCCGTTCTGGCGGGCAGACACCCCTCACCGAACGGGGATCGATCAAAGATCCGCTGGTGTGAAATTGAGTTTGGGTCAATTCTCAGGCCACCCTCAGGATTGGGGTGGTCTTGCTGCTATTGGACTTGGGCCATCCGAGGGGTTTGCGGCTGGTGGCGTCATTCTGCGGGTGGTGCCTGTGACGTGCCTGCTCTTCGCACAGCGAGCATCGTAATGTCGTCGGATTGCTCTGTGTCGGCCATGTGGGCCTGCAAACTGGCCTCAATGCGCTCCAGTAGGGCGGCAACTGAAGTAGCAGGTCCCTCCACCAACGAGACAAGACGTTCTTCGTCGAAGAACTCACCGTGTGGGTCTTGCGCCTCAGTCACACCATCTGTAAAGGTCAGCAGCAGGTCACCAGGTTCGAGGACCGTCTGTTGGATCTCAAAATTCATACCAGGAAGCAAGCCCACCGCCGGGCCAGTGGGGGTGAGTTCCGCCTTCAGACCACCCGTTGGGCTGACGACAAAGGGTGAGTTATGGCCGGCATTGATGTAGCTGAGCGTGCCGGTAGCCGGGTCGAGCACACCAAAGAAGAGCGTGACAAACATGCTCATATCTTCGTGCGTTATGGCGATGTAATCGCTGGTGAGTTTCACAGCATCCAGGGCTCGAGCATTGATCGCGGCAAGCAGTCCCTCCGTGTCCGAGGTGCTGACACCTGTTTGATAACCAGGCACAACATCGAGTCGTCCGAACGCCCGAATCAAGCTGCGGCTGAGAGCCATAAAGAGTGCAGATCCCACGCCCTTGTCACAGACGTCGGCGATAACAAGACCTAGCCTGTCGCCAGCAACGGGAAAGGCATCGTAGAAATCTCCTGCCACCTCACGAGCTGGCTGGAAGCAGGCCGCAATCTCCCAGCCGGGGGGTTGTGGAAGCTCCTGCGGCAAGAAATTGGCCTGGATTCTTCGGCCAACTTGTAGGTCATGCTCGAACCTAACCAGTTCTTCCTGGCGACGCAGCAGTTCTTGCGTATTCAATGCGACGGCGGCCTGTGAGGCCAGCGACTCAACCACCAATTGCTGATAAGGGTCAAAAGGGATCACCTGACCAGTGTCCGGGTCTTGGGCGTTGAACAGTTGAAGCACCCCAATCACTTTGCCTGCGTGGTTTTTTAAGGGCACAGTGAAGCAGGAGACAGAGCGGTAGCTATATTCTTTGTCGAAGGCCTTGGTGCCCGAGAAGTCGAAGTCTGCGGCGCGATAGATATCAGGAATGTTGATCGAGTGACCGTGTAGAGCGGCATAGGTGGCGGCACTGCGATAGTTGGCATCACCGGCTTTGTCGTCGTAGAGATGCAGTGGAGGGAGGGGTATCTCCCTTCCGGTGGTGCCGCCTATAGCTATATTTAAAGACGTGTTGCGCACTATCGTGAATCTCAGGCGATCATCCTCGGTAAGCGTGTAGAACCTTCCAGTGTCTGCGTTGCAGAAGGACATGGCCTCCAACAGAATCCGTTCCAGCAGCCGGTCGAGGTTCTCCTCCGCAGACAAGGCAATACCCAAGGGAAGAATGACCTGTTCCAGGTGAGTCCGCAAATTGTCTAGGTCTTGAACACGAGCGCGCAAGTGTCGCGAGAGAACGCGAATGACCCCACGCGATACCTCGCTACGTTCATCCATCAGCCTGTAAAAGGGGTCCTGATCTAAGCGTAGCAACTTGGTGTCTTCCACAGCGGTCACTGAAGCCGATCGAGGCTGAGAATCGACCAGTGCCATTTCACCAAAGACATCGCATTCCCCGAGATAGTTCAAGGTTCGCTCTCCATCGTGGACGCGAACCCGGCCCCCAGCAATAACATACATGGAGGTACCCATTTCCCCTTTTTCGAAGACGGTTTCGCCAGCGTTGATGGGGACCTCCTCCAACAACGAAGCGATTTCAGCCAGGATATCGTCAGGTGTCTTGGCAAAGATGCTGACGGTTTTCAGGATCGTGACTCTCTCAGTTGTGGTTGGCATGTTCTAAAATCTGTGCTGATCTTCTTGGTAGCGAAGCAGGCCGCGGCGGGTTGGGTATTATATGATAGATTATCGCGTGACTACAGCTTTCTGGCAAGTTTGAGCGTATGGCAAGTGTCCCATTCGGCGCTGAAGATGCATCCGAGTTCCCAAGAGTTAAACCGTGGCCAAATGGCCCATCGAACCTCGACATCAGTAAACTGAGTTGTTCTCCTGCGGGGCTGTAGGTCTCCTCAGACCAAAAAAGCAAGCTAGAGCAGATGGGGGGCTAAGTCTGCTCCAGCTTGCTTCTATACCTTATGTGGTGGCTTGCTTCACCAGTTCAGGCCATCAACGCCTCAAACTCGGGGCGCTCAACCGTTTCCACGTCCAGCAGCTTCACCGCCAGCGCCTCCAGCTTGTCCCGCTGTTTAAGAAGTGTCGCTTTGGCGCGCCGATAAGCCGTTTCCGTGATGTGGCGGATCTCCTGGTCGATGGCCCGCGCCATCTCTTCGCTGTAGTTGCGCATAAGCCGTTTCCGTGATGTGGCGGATCTCCTGGTCGATGGCCCGCGCCATCTCTTCGCTGTAGTTGCGCACCTCGCCCAGGTTGCCCAGGTACGGGTTGCCCTGCTCCTCGCCAAAGGTGCGCAGCCCCAGCTTCTCGCTGAACCCGTAGCGCGTCACCATGGACCGCGCCAGTTCGGTGGCTCGCTCCAGGTCGTTGGCCGCGCCGGTGGTCACCCGCTTGAAGATGATCTCCTCCGCCGCCCGGCCACCCAGCAGCCCCACGATCTCGTCCTCAAAGGCTTCCTTGGTGCGCAAGTACTTGTCGTTCTCGGGCAGGGGCATGGTGTAGCCCAGCGCCATACCCCGCGACACGATGCTCACCTTGTGCACCGGGTCGCTGTGCTCCAGGTTGTGCATGACCACCGCGTGACCCGCCTCGTGATAGGCCACCACCTGGCGTTCCTGGTCGCTGATGATCTTGCCCTTGCGCTCCGGCCCGGCCACGATG